>OFFT01000509.1_pt1 | contig 28165 bp, 26 predicted proteins | sample 1521581 | NCBI WGS metagenome assembly OFFT01 (sample SAMEA3504084, study PRJEB24116) | mouse gut metagenome | biome: mouse gut; feature: mouse-associated habitat; material: faeces | place: Denmark | collected 2011
GATGATGGCAGAGGCTACAGCAGCATACATAGCATCCGTGGGGTAGTCAGACCTGCTTTTCAAATGGCAATGGATGATGACCTTATCCGTAAGAATCCGTTTCAATTCCAATTAGCAACAGTCGTAGTAAATGATAGTGTGACTAGGGAAGCCATTACACGGAAACAGGAGCGGGAGTTTTTAAGGTTCATCAAAGAAGACAAGCATTTCTGCAAATATTATGACGGGATATATGTTCTGTTTCATACAGGGATGCGGATATCGGAATTTGTAGGGCTGACGGTTTCCGATATAGACATGGGGAATCGGAAAATAAACATCAGCCACCAGCTGCAGAGGAAGCGCAATATGGAGTACATTATCGAGGAAACCAAAACTGCAGGGGGAGTGCGCCAGATTCCCATGACGGAGGAAGTATACGGGTGTTTCCAGCGCATCCTTGCAGCCCGCAGGCCGCCGAAGGTGGAGCCCATGGTGGACGGATATACGGGTTTTTTGTATCTTGACAAAAACGGAATGCCAATGGTTGCCCTCCACTGGGAGAAATATTTCCAGCATATCTGCCAGAAATACAACAGCATCTACAAGGTGCAGCTGCCGAAAATCACGCCCCATGTGTGCAGGCATACCTTCTGTTCCAATATGGCGAAATCAGGCATGAACCCAAAGACGCTGCAGTATATCATGGGCCATTCGGACATCGGGGTGACGCTGAATACCTATACCCACCTTGGCTTTGAGGATGCAGAAAAGGAACTGGAAAGGGTGTCAAGCCTTTGAAAAAAGCGGGTTGTACGGGAAGCCGGTTTACAACTTATTTTACAACTTTTGCAGGACGTAATATGCGGATATTAGCTGGAAAATGCAAAGATACAGTTTTTGGCTGATATCCGCAATTCCTTGAAATACAAGGAAAAACCAAGCTATAAGGAGAAATGCAAAGATGATAAAAATACTCTTTATCTGTCACGGCAGTGTCTTGAAGAATCTCGGAAAAGCCCATAAAGTCAATGATTGTACGGCTCAATGGGGTGCTTACTACACCACTACTACACCATTTTTGAAAGAGCCTTGAAATGACATGAAAAAATAAAAATGAGATAAGTTTTTCATTATTGTAGAACTTTGAAAGATGTTTTGTTATGATATGAATTGGGTAGACGGTTTCTACCCAATTCAATTTGGAGGATATTTTATGGAAAATATCAAGAAGAAAGATTTTTTTGACAGAGTATTAGAAGTTCTTAAAAATGCCAGAAAGCAAGCAAAATTAGCACTAAATATTTCTATGGTCTATTCCTATTATGAAGTAGGAAGAATAATTTTAGAAGAAGAGCAAAGTGGGGAGAAGCGTGCTGAATATGGAAAAGCGATTCTTAAAGAATTATCAAAACGATTGACCGAAAGTTTGGGAAAGGGATTTTCCGTAGAAAATCTGAAACTGATGCGTAGATTCTATATGGTGTATTCTCAAGATCAGATTGGGCAGAAAGTGTCTACCCAATTTGAAAACCTGCCAGCAACAAGAGAAGGAAGGAAATTTTTTTTAAGTTTTTCGCATTATGTATTACTTATGCGTATTCCTAATGTAGACGAACGGCATTTTTATGAAATTGAAGCAGTTCGTAACGGATGGAGCGTAAAAGAGCTGGGAAGACAATATGACAGTGCATTATATGAACGGTTAGCATTGAGCAGGGATAAAGAGGGGATAGAACGGTTATCGGCAGAAGGACAAATAATTGAGAAACCAGAAGATTTATTGAAGGACCCGTATGTATTGGAGTTTACAGGTTTTCCAGAACTGGCAAAATATTCAGAAACAGATTTGGAAACTAAGATAATTGATCATTTACAGGAATTTCTGCTGGAATTAGGACGAGGATTTACTTTTGTTGGAAGACAAGTCAGATTCACCTTTGAAGATGAGCATTATAGAGTAGATTTGGTATTTTTCAATCGTCTGCTGCGTTGCTTCGTGCTCTTTGACTTAAAGATTGGTCGATTAAAGCATCAGGATATAGGACAAATGCAGATGTATGTGAACTATTATGACCGTAAGGTAAAATTAGAAGATGAAAATCCGACTATAGGTATTTTGTTGTGTAAAAATAGGAATGATGCTGTAGTAGAGATGACTTTGCCAGAGGATAATAGTCAGATATTTGCGAGCAAATATCTGACTGTTCTTCCTAGTAAAGAGGAACTGAAAAGGTTGATGGAAAGTGAAGAATAGTCGATTAACATAGTAGGAGGAAATTATGAAGGCAATATCAATATTTAATAATAAAGGTGGGGTGGGAAAAACTACCGTATTATGCAACTTAGCGGCTTATTTTCAAATATGTTTAGGAAAAAAAGTATTGGTAATAGATGGAGATCCTCAGTGTAATACAACAACATATGTACTTGATGAAGAACAATTTATGAATGTATACTATGAACCTACAGAATTTACGATTGCAGATGTAATTCCTCCCTTAGAAGACGGGCTAGGATATGTTCCTCAGTTTAATGCAATACAATCTACTTATTTTAGGTTTGATTTAATTCCAGGCAATCCAAAATTTGCATCATGCGAAGACTTTTTGGCTAGTGAATGGAAAGATGTAAAATCAAGTGACTTGCGTGGGATTAAATCTACAATGCTTTTTGTTCATTTTTTGACATTGTGTTCAAAATATGATTATGTTTTCTTTGACATGGGACCATCACTAGGAGCCATTAATAGATCAATTTTGTTGGCTTCAGATTATTTTGTTACGCCAATGTCAACGGATGTTTTTAGTCTGTTGGCATTAGAAAATATAGGTGATTCAATCCAAAACTGGGGCAAGCTCTTTAATAAAGGAATCAATGGTTTGGATGATTCTAAAAGGAAAAGTATTTCTGCCTTAAAAAATGTTTGTGATATTAAATTCTTAGGCTACGTAGAACAACAATATATTATGAAAACTGTAGGTACAACCAAAAGGGTGGTACGAGCATACGAAGAGATATTGAAAAAAATCCCAAAAGAAATGCAAGAAAAAATTATTTTACCAATTAATGGAAACACAAAAATGAATATTGAATATAAAATTGGTTCTATCCCTAATTTCTATAGCTTAGTCCCGATGTCGCAAACTGCACATAAACCAATATTTGATTTGACCAATATAGACGGAGTGGTAGGTGCACACTATCAAAAGGTAAAGGATTATAGGGGATTAATGGAACAAATTGCAAACCAAATGATAAAAAATATGGAGATAATATAATGATTGATTGGCCAGAATATTTAATAGATGCTATTGCAAGAAGGAAAAGTGTTTTATTTTTAGGTTCTGGGATATCAGCAAACTCTTGCAATGATGAAGGGAAACATCCATTGACTTGGGAAGCGTTTTTAAAAGATATATTAGTAAAAAGATCTGCTAAATTGTCAAAACGAAAGGCTGTAATCGAACAAATGATAAAGGTAAACGATTATCTAACAGCTTGTGAGATTATTGTTGAAACATTGGGTGATAACGATTTTGGCGAATTAGCAGCAAATGAATTTAGACGCCCTGGATATAAACCAAGTAATATTCATGAAGCCGTTTATCAACTTGATTCAAGGTTAGTATTAACGCCTAATGTCGATAAAATATATGAGCAGTATGCTCTGAATGAATCTCATTCTACAATAGTTATAAAATCATATTATGAAGATGATATTGCAAAATATTTGAGAACAAATGATTTTTTAATTATTAGGGTACACGGATATGTTGATGATGTTTCTAAAATAATTTTTACACATAGACAATATAGTGAAGCACGTTGCAAGTATGCATCATTTTATAAAATATTAGATGCTTTGATTCTTACGCATACATTTGTATTTCTTGGATGTGGAATAAGTGATCCGGACATCCAATTAATACTGGAGAATATGAATTTTTTATACCCGGGATGCTTGCCACACTATTTCGTTACAGCAAAAGATACATATTCTAAAGAAATTGAAAAAAGTCTGCTACACAATAGAAATTTGGAACTTCTAATATATGATAATTTCGATGGAACACATCAACAATTATTGGTTGAGTTGAAAGAGTTAATAGGGAAGGTTGAAGATAAAAGGCAAGAAATATCTTCTAAAGGAATTTGGTGATGATATCTTTACTATACCATTTGCCCGTAAATTTGCGTAGATTTATAACGAATTACACAGATTATGGGTAAAAAATCAAAAATGAAAAAAGCGCCGGAAAGCCCGATATATCAAGGTTTAAAGGCTTATGAAAGGATATATCCAAGATGATAAAAATATTATTTGTTTGTCACGGCAATATCTGCCGCAGCACTATGTGTGAAAGCGTTATGACGCATCTGGTAAACCAGCAAAACCTATCCGCCCAAATTTCCATTTCATCCGCCGCCACCAGCCGCGATGAAATCGGCAACCCGCCCCACTACGGCACAGTAAACAAATTAAAGCAGGCCGGGGTGCCCGTTGTGCCTCATCGTGCAGTTCAGATGACAAAGGCAGACTACGCCGAATATGACTATCTTATCGGCATGGATTCGGCCAATGTCCGCAATATGACAAGAATTGCCGGCGGAGATAAAGACCGGAAAATCTATAAGCTTTTATCCTTTGCGGGTTTGGACCGGGATATTGCAGACCCCTGGTATACCGGTAATTTTGACGCAGCCTACGCAGATGTTTTAAAAGGCTGTACGGCGCTTTTGAAATACCTGCAAGAATCGAATCCCTCATAAATCCAATCTGTCATACATCCGGCTTTACCGACATATCCTAATAAAAAAAGGATTTTTATGGATCAGGAACAACTCGAATATACGCCGACTGCCTTTGACGTCGAAACACAATCCCGGAATATCCAGATTTTAAAAAGCATTATCCCGTATATGGAAGGGCCCAGGCAGCGGAATTTTGCAATGATGGTAAAATTCCTTGAATTAAGGAACGTCGCTTCCCTCTTTGGCGCTCAGTCTGCTTCTTTAAGCATGTGCTCCACAGACGATCCTTCGGAAAAACGGATGCAGCTTTTAACGGATATCAAAAAGTTCTGCACGCCGGCAGAACAGGATTCCATTGACATGATGCTTACGGCAATGCAGATGTTTTCTTCCTATGACACGTTTTTTCACACACCAACCCAGGAATAGAAAGGAATGTAGCGCTATGGATTTTGATTTTTTAAAAAATAATGAAAGCTTCAAAAATATCTCCCCGGAAAAAATTAATTTCCTGATGCAGTTTGCTGCACAGAACAAATCCGGCAACGCAAAAGAAATGTCCAATATGATCCTCGGGGCTATGAACAATGCCAAGAAAGAAGGCATCCAGTTTACGCCGAATGAAACAGACCTGATTATCGAAATTTTAAAACAGAATATGTCGCCGGAAGAACAAAGGAAAGCAGATCAGCTGCTGAGCCTGATGCGGAATCTGAAACGTAATTAAAATAGGACATGGCAGCCGACGAGTGCCTGAACGCCCCCAACCCTTAAGGCCATCACCTGCGTTGATGGATGCGCGTTCCGTTGGAACGCTGAAAAATTGAAACTTAACATTATGCCAAAATAAAAAATGCTATGCAGTCAGTGGAGCTTTTGCATAGCATTTTTTTGTTCTGTTTATCCGCAGAACATCATAATTGTTACAATGTTCCCTAATGGACCGCTGCCATTTAAGGCAGCCTCTTTTTGCGTCTAAGCGGAATCAATTAAAGCTTCAGGTTTTTGCTCATTCCGCCTGCGACAAGTTTTTTCAGAAATTCAGTCCGTTTTTTGCCCTTTTTCAGCGCCTTCGGAACTTTGACTGTCATTTTGGAAGAGGTTTTCTTAAATGCGCTGGCGCCGATTTTTTTCACGCCCGTACCTTTAAAGGTTACTTTCGATAATTTTTTGCAATTATAAAATGCTTTCGTTCCGATTTGGGTTACATTTTTTCCAATGATAACGGAAGTCATTTTCTGGGCATTTTTGAATGCATTGGCTTTAATCTGTACAATTTTGTAATTGACGCCCTGAATATTTACGGTAGCGGGAATTGTAATTTTTGTGGCTTTTTTATTGGTGCATTTGACTGCGACCGCTGTTTTTTTAGCGGCGTTAAGTATTTTATATTGTACGTTTTTATAGGTTACCGTATCCGTCTTAGGAGCGGCAGGGGCGGCCTGCAAAGCAGCCTGTGCCTTTGCCAGTGCATCGGAAAGCCCGTTTAATGTTGCGGCGTCTGCGTCCTGTGGAGCGTTTGCTGCAGCGAGGTAGGCGGCTTCAAAGGCGCTCCAGGAACTTTGGGTATAACTTGAAGCACCGTTGGCGTAGGCGGCTTTTGCTTGTTCAAGCGTATCGTTTAACTTTTTCCTTGCCTGGGCCAGAGCGTTTTCTATGGCGGCAGCTTTGGCTTTATCCAGATTGTATTGGGCGGCGTTCAATGCTTTTAATACGTTGTAGACGTATTTTGACTGTTCTTCTTCCGACAGGCCGTCCGGCATTTTGGCGGTTGCTTTCTGGTAAGCGTTTTCAAATGCGGTTCGTATAGATGCAGGGATATCGTTTGGAATAGATGCGATATCCGCTTTTGCAGTCTGGATGGCTTTTGCAAGTTCTGCCTGAAGGGCAGATAACGGTTTTATCCTTAAATCGGCGGCTGTTTTTGCAAGCTCGTCTTTTAAACGGTACATTGTGGAACGGCTGGCATCTTTGTTCCAGAAAACAAGGTGGGCCTTTGCACAGGCTGCTTCAAATGCTGCTTCATTTTCATACAAACCGGGATATTCTCTCAGGTCTTCCATTTGTGCGAAGGCCTTTTTGTAAGCGTCCAAGAAAAGTGAAAATGCGGAAGCATAAATGATTTCCGTTTTTTTGTGGGTTCGGTCTGTCTGGCAGGTGTATTGCTTTAGCCCGTCTGTTTCTTCTGTGACTTCCGTCAGGATTTGGCCTTTGTCCCAGTTATGCCCGGCAGACAGAATAGAACCTGTTTCAATCACGGCGTTGCAGCTGTTGCAGATTTTGTCGCCGGAGTAGCCCATTGTTTCACAGCCTGCGGCTTTCTGGTTTTTTAATGTGGTTTGGGCATGGCTGCAGCCGGGAGCCGGCGCCGGGTGCGTTTCTGATACGTGGATATCATAAACGGCGCCGTCGATGACAGCCGTAGTGTAGCCTTCGCCGATACCGGTTATCGTAATTGTTTTGGCGCTGCTTAGGGCAGAGGGCTGGAGCAGTTTGGTTTTGACATACCAGCGGTTTGTATCAGTGACATCTTGTGTCTGCGCATATAAGACGGCTATTTTGCCGCTTGTATCCGGATAGGTAATCAGATAGCTTTTTCCGGAAACAATTTCATTTGCCTGTTTATATCCGGGTATCGGAGAATCTGTGGCAGAGGCGTCTTTTTCAAACAGGGTAAACCCGTATGCGTAGTCTGCCCGTGTGCTGTCATAGCTGTCGTAGGCATTAAAATTGGTTTCCTTTTTATAAAAAATAATATACCTGCCGCTTGGGACATTGGAAATCCGAAAAGTACCTTCGTCCGGCACAATATCCATTTCTGAAGCCGTACTTTCATAAAACTCTGCGGTCTTGTTGCCGCTGTTGTTCAGATAAACGTTTGCGGCTTCATTTTTGATAGTCCATTTATCCCCGTTTGTTTTTGTAAATACAAACTCGGCTCCCGAAAGGCTTAAGGAATTGTTTGGCGTGGAAGAAAAAGCGTCCGAAAACGTGGAAGTTGCTGTTCCTATGTGATCGTACAGGGCAAGGGAAGCGCCTTCCGTAACAGATACCGACGCAATAGAAGCGTCAGGCTGTATGGTTACAGTTCCTTCGCCTTCGTAGTTTTCTTGCGTATAGGTTCCGTCTTTTTCTAATTCCACCGGAATTTCAGACGGAAATTCTGAAATTACGCCTGTTTCGTCCACTGCGAAGCGATTGTAACGAATGGCGCGGTGGTTTGGTTCCCATAAAAGCCCGATTGATCCGTCCTGCAGTTCGGACATGCAGGAATATACAAATGTGCCGTAGCCGCCTTGTCCGCCAGGAACGGAAAACCGTTCGATGCATTCTAACGTTTGGTCTGCGTCTTCATTTACCAGTAAAGTCAGGATCTGGCCGTTTGCACGTACGCCGGAAGGAGCAGAAACTAAAATGACCTGTTTGCCGTCAATTTCTCTGGAATAAGAAAGCGCGGACAGGTTGCATCCTCTGTGAATAGAAATATCTGTCTGTACCGGCGTTCCAAGCTGATAAGAACCGTCCGTCTGTTTTTTGGCGTCTACATAACAGAGATTTCCTACAGCCGCTTGGTATCCTCCATGCCGGAAAAACATACGCAGCGTGCCGTCTTTTAATTCCACAATTTCATTTTCGGACGAAGTGTCAATTTCGGTGCCGGAAACGGTCTCCATGTCTTCGGTACGGCGCCAGGACGCGCCGTTGTCCGTTGAATATATCATACTTGCCGATTCACGGCCCGGTTTCCAGTTATAGCAGCCGAGAACGATATCTCCGGAGTTTGTTGTAATTCCTTTTCCGGGGGAAACTAAAAGAGCCTGATCGTTTTCGTCATCGGAACGCTTGATCTGTGTATTTAATATGGTGGGATTCTCCCAGGTACGGCCGTTATCTTTGGAAGAAACCATAAACAGATAGCCGGTTTCATATACATGGAGCGCGGAATCCCCGTAAAATACATTTTGCTGGATTATGGTATCGCTGTCTACCTGCGTTTGTGTTAATTCCGTTAGCGTTCCGTTTCCTGCGTCTGAATAGAGATTGTACCATTCGTCTATAACATACTCCGAAGGGGAATCGTCTTCCATACTTAAAACAGGTGCATATCCGTCCTCAAAATCGCCTACATAGTATTCGTAGTCTGCACCTTCGGCGTCCGGTCGGATTCTGGCTTTTGTCGTATATTCCGTCGTGAGCGCAAGGCGCCATTCGCCGTTTACTTCTATAAATCCGGTCCCGCAGCCTGGAGCACGGAACCCGCCCATTGTAGTAACGCCGGTCGGGCATGCGTCTGCAATGCAGTAAATAGTGTTGTCCGGGCCCATCATAAGGGCTGGATCGATGATAGTAGTTGCGTTTGTAAATGCGTTCTGGCTGCTGTCCGGAAAATAAATCGGCAGGCTGTAGAACCAGGTTTTGCCGCCGTCTTCAGATACGGACGCGATGGTATCAAGCCCGCCTCCGTCCGGGGAAGAGCCGTCTGCGCTGATTCGGTCATACCTGGCGTCCGCGGCGGCGACTAACGCGCCTGTTTCAGTGGTAACTAAGGCGGGGATACGGAAATTGTCGCTGTTTGCCGTTCCGGCAGGGAAGGGCTCGCCTTTTGTAACGTTTTGGGCGCTTACGCCGACGCTTCCGGCTTTTAAAAGCGGTTCGGATTTGACGTTCGCCAAAACCGGAGCCGAAAGTACTGGAAGAGCAGAAAATGCCAGGGCATTTGCAAGGAAAAGAGAAAAGCCCCGTTTCCAGAGTTTTGAAATTGTTTTTTGTCTTTTCACGATAGTGTCCTCCTAATATGGTTTATAAGGTATATTATAAAAAATTTTTATTGTACTTACAACATAAAGTTGAAAAAAATGATATTTATTGTAATAACTGGTTTTGCCTTGACAGAAAAAAACCATAAGCGTATCATAATGCCATATGCTGCAAAAGATATATACAGATGGGAGAATAATATGAAGCGCATTTCACTTGAACAGCTTATCCGGGAAAGCAAAGCCCCCACATACCGGCAGCAATATCAATTTATCTGTCATAAAATCGAAACAAATCAGATAAAGCCCGTAAAAAATTCTCCTTTAAACGGGAAAACCCCTGCTTTGCATACAAGATACTGGATTACAGAACCAAAACCTGATTATACGGATCTGATGGAAGAACTGCAGTTTCAGATTTCGCCCGCTATTCAAACAGACTACTATCTAAACCATTTGGACGTATACCAAAAAGAGCAAAAGTGGGTCAGGCTTTTAAGCCGTTATTTCAAAAAACAGGGGCATGATAGTCCCGAACCTGTTTCTTTAAATGAACGGAGTTTTCAAATTTGGGGGCGTGAAAAATTTTTGCAGAGGGAACAGGGCAAAAAGATTTTAGCCCACTGCGGCATATCCGTCGGGCAGCTTTTTGTGTATGAAACGACGGAGCCGCTTGCTTATTACTCGGCGGACAGGCAGATCCCGCAGACCGTTTTAATCGTAGAAAACAAAGACACCTTTTACAGTATGCGCAGATCCTTGTTTACAGGTTTAAAAAAGATATTTTCAGAAGAGATAGGAACCGTAATTTATGGCGCAGGAAAAGGCATCCTGCGCTCTTTTTCAGATTTTGGTTTTTGCGCCGAACCGCATATCCGTGCGCCGGAAAACCGGATTTTATATTTTGGCGATTTGGACTATGAAGGGATTGGCATCTACGAACGGCTTCATGCGTTGTTTTGCTCGGAGCACGAGATCGTTCCCTTTGCCGGGGCATATGAGGCAATGCTTGCCAAAACAAAAGAATATGGCATGGATTTTTTGCCGGAGGCCAGCGAAAACCAGAATCAGAACCTTTCGGGCCAGTTCTTCCGGTATTTTCCAAAGAAATCAACAGAGGCTATGGAAACCGTTCTGCGTGCGGGAAAATATATCCCGCAGGAAATTTTAAATATCCGGGATTGGCGTATGGGGTATCTGCCTGAATGAAAGGAGTAAAATCGCAAACATATGGAAAAAATACACAGAATAGAACGAATCGAGCCAGACAGCATTGCCGAAGAACTGGAACTTTCCCCGGGAGACGTTTTGCTTGCGGTGAACGGCGAACAAATAGAAGACGTATTCGATTACCATTATCTAATCCACGACGAATACCTCACCGTATTGGTGCAAAAGCCCGACGGGGAGGAGTGGGAGCTTGAAATTGAAAAAGAGTATGACGAGGATTTGGGCATTGTATTTGAAAACGGGCTGATGGACGAGTACCGCTCCTGCCGCAATAAATGCATCTTCTGCTTTATTGATCAGATGCCAAAGGGGATGCGGGAAACGCTTTATTTTAAAGACGACGACGCGCGGCTATCTTTTCTGCAGGGGAATTATATTACGCTGACGAATATGGGCGATCGGGATATCGAACGTATTATCCGCTACCGCTTAGAGCCTGTAAATATCTCTGTGCATACGACAAACCCGCAGCTGCGGTGCAGGATGCTAAACAACCGTTTTGCAGGCGATGCGCTTGAACGGATGCGGCGTCTGAAAGAGGCCGGGATTGCGATGAACGGGCAGATTGTGCTCTGTAAGGGGATAAACGACGGGGAGGAACTGGACAAAAGCATCCGCGATCTGACGGCATACATCCCCTGTATGCAGAGCCTGTCGGTTGTCCCGGTCGGCCTGACAAAATTCAGGGACGGTCTGCACCCGCTTTTGCCGTTTACAAAAGAGGACGCGCGGCAGGCGCTGTCCGTCATCCACAGATGGCAGCAGGATTGTATGGAGCGTTACGGCATTCATTTTGTACATGCCGGGGACGAATGGTATCTTTTGGCCGATCAGCAGGTTCCGGAGGCGGCGCGCTACGACGGGTATCTGCAGCTGGAAAACGGCGTCGGCATGGTTCGCCTTTTGGAAGAGGAGTTTATGGAGGCGCTTTTAGAAAAAGAGCCGGATAAAAGCCTGCGCCGGACGGTTACGGTTGCGACCGGAGCGCTTGCCGCCCCGCTGCTTCGTAAGCTTGCCGGCTGCCTTGCGGAGAAATTTCCGGGAGTTTCGGTGCGGGTCATTGCGGTGAAGAACAGCTTTTTCGGGGAGCGGATTACGGTTTCCGGGCTTTTGACGGGGCAGGATATCGTGGCGCAGCTAAAGGGGCGGGATTTGGGGGATAAGCTGCTTTTGCCCTGTAATATGCTGCGCAGCGGCGAGACGGTGTTCTTAGACGACATGACGCTTGAGGAACTGAAAAGTGCTTTACAAGTACAGGCAGATATTGTAAAATCAAGCGGACAAGATTTACTGGATGCACTTTTAGAAAAGGAGTAATATATGAGTAAGCCGGTTGTAGCAGTAGTAGGACGCCCCAACGTCGGGAAATCCACGTTGTTTAACGTACTTGCGGGAGAACGGATTTCCATTGTAAAGGACACGCCGGGCGTGACCAGGGACAGGATTTACGCGGACGCTTCGTGGCTGGACAAAGAATTTACATTGATTGATACCGGGGGGATTGAGCCGGATTCAAATGACATTATTTTATCCCAGATGCGCGAGCAGGCGCAGATTGCGATTGATACGGCGGACGTGATCTTGTTTTTAACAGACGTCAGGCAGGGGCTTTTGGATACGGACGCCAAGGTGGCGGATATGCTGCGCCGTGCCAAAAAACCGGTCGTTTTGGTGGTCAATAAAGTAGACAGTTTTGAAAAATTTATGCCCGACGTGTATGAGTTTTATAACCTGGGGATTGGCGAGCCGTTTGCGATTTCGGCGGCGTCCATGCTGGGGCTTGGAGATATGCTTGATGAAATCGTGAAGCATTTCCCGGCGCAAAAGCAGGACGAAGAAGAGGATACGCGGACAAAGGTAGCGGTGATCGGAAAGCCCAATGTCGGCAAGTCCTCTCTGGTCAACCGCCTGACAGGAGAAAACCGTGTGATTGTGTCGGATATTGCGGGTACGACAAGGGACGCCGTCGATACGGCGGTTGTCTGGCAGGATCAGGAATATGTATTTATTGATACGGCCGGCCTGCGCAGGAAAAGCAAGGTCAGGGAAGATCTGGAGCGGTACAGCGTGATCCGCGCCGTTACTGCGGTGGAACGCGCCGACGTGGTGCTGATTTTGATTGACGCGGAGGAAGGCGTGACCGAGCAGGACGCGAAGATTGCCGGGATTGCCCACGACAAGGGGAAAGGGATTATCATTGCGGTCAACAAATGGGATGCGGTGGAAAAAGACGATAAGACGATGTACCGGCATTCGGAGCGGATACGCCAGGTGTTAAGCTTTATGCCTTATGCGGAACTGATGTTTATTTCGGCAAAAACCGGACAGCGTGTGGATCGGATTTTTTCCACGATTGATATGGTGCTTGAGAATAATTCCATGCGGATTGCCACAGGCGTATTAAATGAAATCGTAACGGAAGCGGTCGCGATGCAGCAGCCGCCGTCTGACCGCGGGAAACGGCTGAAAATCTACTATGTGACGCAGGTTGCCGTTAAGCCGCCGACATTTGTCGTATTTGTCAACGATAAAAAGCTGATGCATTTTTCTTACACCAGATATCTGGAGAACCGGATACGCGACGCGTTCGGGTTCCGCGGCACCTCGTTAAAATTTATTATCCGGGAGAGAAAGGGAGGCTGACGTAATGCTGGCGAATCGGATCATTGTCGTCGTAATCGGTTATTTCTGCGGGATTATTCTGCCGGCGTATTTGCTTGGAAAGCGAAAGCACCAGGACATTACGCATATGGGCAGCGGGAACGCGGGTACGACGAATACGCTTCGTGTATTTGGATGGAAGGCGGGGCTTATTACTCTTTTGGGGGACGTTTCAAAGCCGATTGCGGCAATCGGTCTGACTTGGCTTTTGTTCCATGAACATGAGCCGGAGGGCGTGCGCCTGCTGCAGCTTTATGCCGGGTTTGGCACGATTATCGGGCATAACCACCCGTTTTATATGAAAAATTTTAAGGGGGGCAAAGGCATTGCCTGTACGGGCGGCATGATGATTGCGTTTTGCCCTATTGAAGTGCCCATTGGACTGTCGGTTTTTATTCTGTCGGTTGTATTGACGAAATATGTTTCGCTCGGTTCGATTCTGGGGCTTATCAGCTTTTTTATACAGACGGTAGTCTTTGGGGAACTTGGGCTTTTGAATGTGACGCAGGCCTATAAAACGGAAATATATGTGCTGGCGGCGGTTATTATGCTGATGGGGATTGTCCGCCACCGTGAGAATATCGGGCGGCTGCTCAGCGGCACGGAGAACAAATTCAGTTTACACAAAAAGAAAGAAGGGACAGTTTCATAATGGCAGATACAGGGATAATAGGGGCCGGAAGCTGGGGCTGCGCGCTTGCCGCCGTATTGGAAAGAAACGGGCATTCGGTTACGGTATGGTCGATTGTGGAAGCGGAAGTTTCCATGCTGCAAAAAGAACACGAGCACAAGGACAAACTCCCGGGTGTTGCGCTTGGGGAGCGGGTTTCGTTTACCTCGGATCTGAAAGAGGCGGCAGAAGGGAAAGAGTTGCTGGTGCTTGCCGTTCCGTCCGTTTACACCAGAAGCACGGCCAGGCAGATGGCGCCTTTTCTGAAACAGGGGCAGATTGTCGTCTGCGTGGCAAAGGGCATTGAGGAAAACAGCCTGATGACGCTGACGGAAATCATCGAGCAGGAAATTCCGGGAGCGGACGTTGCGGTGCTTTCCGGTCCTTCCCATCAGATCGAGCAGGAGATTCCGCAGGCGAATGTGGCAGTATTGTCGGGGCCAAGCCATGCGGAGGAGGTCGGCAGGGGGCTTCCGACGACCGTTGTGGCGGGTGCAAAGACCAGGCAGACGGCGGAATACATTCAGGGGCTGTTTATGAACGAGGTGTTCCGCGTTTATACGAGTCCGGATGTGCTTGGGATGGAACTGGGCGGCGCATTAAAAAACGTGATTGCGCTGGCGGCGGGCATGGCGGACGGCCTTGGCTTTGGCGACAATACCAAAGCGGCGTTAATTACCCGCGGCATGGCGGAAATCCGCCGCCTGGCAGTCAAGATGGGCGCAGGCGCCGAAACAATGAACGGACTGACCGGAATCGGCGATTTGATTGTCACCTGCGCCAGCCGGCATTCCAGGAACCGTAAGGCGGGGATGCTTATGGGGCAGGGATATACGATGCAGCAGGCCATGGACGAGGTAAAGATGGTCGTGGAAGGCGTGTATTCCGCCAAAGCAGCCATTGCGCTGAGCAAAAAATACGGCGTTTCGATGCCGATTATCGAGCAGGTCAACCGGGTTTTGTTTGAGGATAAGCCGGTCAAAGAGGCGGTAACGGAACTGATGCTGCGGGATAAGAAGGCGGAATATGCCGCGCTGGAATGGGGGCGGGAACATGGAAACGATCCGGATTAAATATTTTTCAGAGGAAATCGAGAGGCTTAGGTATATTGACGGCAAGTCGGACTGGATTGATTTGCGGGCGTCGGAGCGCGTGGAACTGAAAAAGGGAGATTTTGCGCTTATTCCGCTTGGCGTTGCCATGCAGCTTCCCAAGGGGTATGAGGCGCATATCGTGCCGCGCAGCTCCGCCTTTAAAAACTACGGGATTTTGCAGACGAACAGCTGCGGGATTATTGACAATACGTACTGCGGGGATCAGGATATGTGGCGGATGCCGGTGTATGCCACGAGGGATGCGGTGATTGAAAAAAACGAGCGGATCTGCCAGTTCCGTATTGTGGAGCATCAGCCCCAAATTTTGTTTGAGGAGTGCGTAAGACTGGGAAACGAAGACCGCGGCGGGTTTGGGAGTACCGGGAAACAGTAAATCCGGGCTTGGTCAGATTGTACAGGAAATTGGTATTACTTCGTCAGAATGACGAAAGCGTATGACATGCTGTCTTAAATTCGTCGAAACAACAAGAAAACGACGGTTATTTTGTGTAGTTCCCGAATAGCCAAATCCGAAGAAGTTTGTTAAAGTAATTACAACAACAAAGAAAAAATTTCAGGAGGATTATAAAATGGCAAGTTTATCATTAAAACATGTTTGTAAAAAATATCCAAACGGATTTGAAGCAGTGAAAGATTTCAACCTCGAGGTGGCAGATAAAGAATTTATTATTTTTGTAGGGCCATCCGGATGTGGGAAATCGACAACACTTAGGATGATTGCTGGCTTAGAGGATATTTCTTCCGGTGAGTTTTCCATCGACGGAAGGGTTGTCAATGACGTAGAGCCAAAAGACCGTGATATTGCGATGGTTTTTCAGAATTATGCATTGTATCCGCATATGACCGTATTTGACAATATGGCATTTGGATTGAAATTAAGAAAAGTTCCAAAAGAGGAGATTAAGCAGAAAGTAGAAGCGGCCGCTAAAATCCTGGATTTGGACAAATTGCTGGAGCGTAAGCCGAAGGCGTTGTCCGGCGGGCAGAGGCAGCGTGTCGCTATGGGGCGCGCCATTGTGCGGAACCCGAAGGTTTTCCTGATGGATGAGCCGCTCTCAAACCTGGATGCAAAATTAAGGGTTCAGATGCGTGCCGAGATTTCCGCGCTGCACCAGAGATTAGGCGCTACCATTATCTATGTAACGCATGACCAGACGGAAGCCATGACGTTAGGGACGCGTATCGTTGTATTAAAAGACGGCGTGATTATGCAGGTGGATTCCCCTATCAAATTATACAACGAGCCGAATAACTTGTTTGTAGCCGGATTTATCGGTTCCCCGCAGATGAACTTTGTCGATGCAAAATGCAAGATCGAAGGCGGCAATGCCGTAATTTCGTTTGATAAGTTTAAAATTCCGCTTCCTGCCGATAAGTCCAAGAAACTGATAGACGGCAAATACGACGGCAAGACGGTTGTATTTGGAATCCGGCCGGATGATTTGAGCGATTCACAAAGAGATTTGAATGAGTTTAAAGACTGTACGATTGAAGCGGATGTAACGGGATACGAGCTTCTCGGTTCCGAAGTAATTTTATACTTCAACGTTGGCGGCGTTAACATGAGCGCAAAGGTTACGTCAGATACAACAGCCCGTATCGGCACGCATGTCAGGTTAGCGATGGATCCGGATAAGATCCATATCTTTGATAAAGAAACAGAGCAGACAATTACAAATTAAGGCATGTGCAGATGAGCCGGACGTTTTTCGTCCGGCTTTTTCTAACGGAGGAAACGGCTTTAGGGACAGGAGGGATTTTTTGTTATCAAATCATAGGATTCAAGTGGCATTAGATGAAATAAAAGAAATCAGCCGTATGGATTTGGCGGTATACAGCGAGCGGGGCAGGCTGCTGGCGACTACGTTTGGGATGGGCAATGATTTTGAGGACGCAGTAGTCCATTTTGCAGAATCTATGGCGGAAAGCCAGATGCTGTCGGGGTTTCATTTTTTTAAGGTAACGGTGGAAGATGAGGTCAGATATATTCTTCTGGTGCATTCCTCTTCCGACGAGGCGTATATGGTGGGCAAGCTGGCTGCCTGCCAGATACGCAGCCTGGCAGAAGTATACAAAGAACAGCTTGACCGGAATAATTTTATGCAGAATATTCTGTTGGGGAATATGCTGGTTGTAGATATGTACAACAAAGCCAGGAAATTCCGGATTGAGCAGGCGGAGCGCGTCGTATTTGTCATAGAAGTGGAGGGCAGGAAAGATTCCTATATGATGGAACTTGTAAAGGGGATGTTTGCCGGCTCAGGACAGGATTTTGTGACGGAAGTTGACGAGCAGAATATTATCCTGATCAAAGACGTGCGCGAACTGAAGGAGGAGGAAGAACTGAAGAGCCTTGCAAGGATGATGGTAGACAACCTGCACAGTGAAGCAATGGTGCGCGTCAGGGTAGGATACGGCAACCGGGCCGTGGATTTGCAGAATATTGCAAAGTCATATCAGGAGGCGCTGATGGCAATTGAAGTCGGCAAGATTTTTTATGTGGAAAAAGAGGTGGTTTCCTATGGCAGGCTGGGGATTGGAAGGCTGATTTATCAGATTCCAATGAGCCTTTGCGAAATGTTTATACGAGAAATTTTCGGGGATGAGATCCCAAATGTCTTTTCGGAGGAAAACGTAGTGACAATCCAAAGCTTTTTTGAAAATAACCTGAATATTTCGGAGACGGCCAGACAGCTGTTTGTACACCGGAATACGTTAGTGTACCGCCTTGAGAGGCTGGAGAAGGCGATTGGCCTTGATATCCGCAAATTTGAAGATGCGATGTTGTTTAAGATTGCCCTGATGGTGCTGTCGCATATGGCATACCAGAAAGGGGATACCATATGTACTCAATAAAGAAGTACCATTTTTGGAATGGTGCATCTGTGTAAAATGAACTGTGAGTATGTATTGTAAGTAGAAGGAAAATATTTTATACTGTAGCGAACAGTGTTGGAAAAGTTCCGTCAGCCAGAGGACAGGGGATACTTAAGAGCCGCTAAATCCTGTTACAATGCAAATGCCGCATCCCCTGTCCTCTGGCTGACTGCGGTTTTGGCAGGTTTCACGATAAGTGGCTTCCGTTTCCAAAATCTTTTGGATAGGCGCAGCCCCTTACCACAACTTTTTGTGTCGGCATTATACCGGAATGAAATATATCGTTCGTTGTAGTATTAGAGTAAACAAACCGGAATTTGTGGAATAGAAAGGTTGGAGTGGATATGTGTGCTGAAAAAGATAACGAAGAACTTATTGAAGCCCTTGTAAAAGCTGCTAAAGCAGCGTTTTTGTCTTTAAAAGAAACTACGAAAGAACATTTTTATTTTTATGCGTTTATATTTGATGAGGGGTTGCATCCATATATTTCAGCATGGTCTTATGAAGCTTTAGAACAATCAATGATTGAACGGCAAATACCGGATGAAGAGAAGAGTTGGTGGAAATGGGACAGTGCGGATTCTCCCTATGTTGATTATGGATATGACGAATTTTTTGGTGAAGTAAGCGAATTGCTGGACAAAAGAGCGGATGGATTATCAGATGATGAGCTTTATGGGAATGAGTGGGCTGTACGGATTGATTCTCTGGAGGAAGCAATGAAAAGGCTTGATAGTTTGGGGCTTTTTGGAATCGGAAAAGAACGAGAGCGTGTAGTTATTAATGTAGAACAGGCGCCGCCGGACGAAGACGGCTCGGAATATAACAGGGCATTACGATTAAATCCGTCTTCAGACTTGTTGTCTGAATATTTGGAAACATGTGAGTAAGCGGGGAAATAAATTCAGGGAACACTTTTCCGAAAATGGAGTAAAAACGAAAGATTTGGATTGGCAGTAAGATGGGATAACAGGAGGATAGAATGGATATACAAAAAACATATCGTTTGTGGAGGGAGGATCCGCATTTTGACCAGGATACCAAGCGGGAACTTGCGGAAATTGCAGGAGATGAAAAAGAAATAGAAGATCGTTTTTTTCGGGAACTTGCGTTTGGGACCGGAGGGCTGCGCGGCGTTATCGGGGCGGGGACGAACCGGATGAATATTTATACGGTGCAAAAGGCTACGCAGGGGCTTGCGAATTACATGAAGAAGAAAGGGACGCAGCAAAAGGGCGTCGCTATTGCGTATGATTCGAGACGCAAATCCGCTTTGTTTGCAGAAGAAGCGGCTCTTTGCCTTGCGGCAAACGGTATCCGGGCGTATGTATTTTGCGGGCTTCGCCCAACGCCCGAACTTTCCTTTGCCGTGCGTAAGCTAAACTGTGCGGCCGGAATTGTCATTACCGCAAGCCATAATCCGGCGGAATATAACGGATACAAGGTGTATCAGGAGGATGGCGCGCAGATTACGCCGCCAAGGGATCAGGAAATTATAACAGAGGTAAATGCCGTTACCGATTTCGGACAGGTAAAAACAATGACAAGAGAGCAGGCAGTTGCAGAAGGGCTTTATACTGTGATTTCGGAGGAACTTGACAGCGCTCACCGTGAGTCCATAAAAAAACTGTGTCTTTGTCCGGAGATAATAAAAGCGGAGGCGAAGAATCTGAAAATCGTTTATACGCCTCTGCATGGGACAGGAAATCTTCCAGTCAGGCAGATTTTAAAAGAACTGGGTTTTACGCAAGTCTATGTAGTAAAAGAACAGGAACTGCCCGACGGGGATTTTCCGACGGTTTTATCTCCGAATCCGGAAGATAAAGAGGCGTTTTCCCTTGCGCTTGCGCTGGCAAAACAAGTCGGCGCGGATCTTGTGCTGGCCACCGATCCGGACGCCGACCGTTTGGGGGTATATGCAAAGGACGCTTCAAACGGTGAATACAGGCGCTTTACCGGAAATATGTCCGGCATTTTGATTTTGGAATATATATTGTCACGAAAAAAAGAAGCGGGTACGCTGCCCGAAAACGGCGCCGTTGTTACAACGATTGTTTCCGGGAAGATGGCCCGGCGGATTACGGAAGAGTACGGCGTAGCGCTTTTGGAAACGCTGACCGGGTTTAAATATATTGGGGAACAGATAAAGCTGTTTGAGCGGGATTGCAGTTATGAATTTTTGTTTGGCTTTGAAGAAAGCTACGGCTGCCTGACGGGAACGTATGCGCGCGATAAGGATGCGGTTGCGGCCGCCGCGGCGCTTTGCGAGATTGCGGCGTGGTGCGCGCATCATGGGATAACGCTGTGCGATCAGATGGATCGTTTGTTTGAAAAATACGGGTTTTACCGGGAATCGCTTTATACCGTTACGTTAAAGGGGCAGGACGGGGCGAAACAGATGGAGGCCGTCCTAAAGAAACTGCGTTCCGATACGCCCAGACAAATCGGCACGGCTAAGGTATTGCATTTTACGGACTACAGGGAAGGGATACGGTATGATTTTGTAACCGGCAAAAAAGAACCGGCAGGGCTCCCACAGTCGGACGTGCTGTATTTTAAGCTGGAAGATGAGGGCTTTTGCTGTATCCGCCCGTCCGGAACGGAACCGAAAATAAAGTTTTATACCGGGGTAAAAGCCGAAAGCGGCGAACTGGCCGAACGTAAGATGATGGAATTGCAAAAAGCGGCGCTTTGCTGCGCGGGTATCGTGTGAGGAGGGTACGCTTTATGCAGGATAAAAAAAGCGCCGTCTCATACTGCCTTACCTATCAGGATGTTTACGAAGACGCTCCGTTCCACGATCCCAACTGGACGGTGATCCGCCACAAAAAAAACCGGAAGGTGTTTGCCTGGATTTTTGAACGGGAAGGGCATACGTGGATAAACGTTAAGGTGGATCCGGAGTGGCGTGAACTGCGCCGGAAGGCTTATGCGTCGGTATTGCCCGCATATCATTTGAATAAAAAGCATTGGAGTTCTGTCATTTTGGACGGGACGGTGCCGGAAGAAGAGATAAAGCGGATGATTAAGGAAAGCTATGGACTGACAAAGCCCGGGATAAAAGGGAAAAATCAAGGGAAATCCAGATAAACGAATATCCGGGTATACGATAGGCCAGGGATACGTTTTTGAGCCAAAGGGGCTGTTGCACAAAGAAAAGTTCAATAAAACAAATCGGGCGTTTTACTGCCTGACGGCTGTATATTTTGAACTTTATGTTTTGTGCGGCGGCCCCTTTTTATATCAGGCCATATTGTTTTAGAAAAGAAATAGAATGCGAGGTACGGTTTTTACAGAAGTTCTTTCATATTGTCAATTGTAATGATAAACCGGTCTTTGTCAATTGAAGTAACAATAAGGGAATTTAACGTATCATTTAATACAATATCAGAAAACAATGTGTCGTGTTCGTTGAGCGTTTCGAACAGCAAATCTTTCATTTCATTTTTTGTCATACCGTGTTTTCCTTTCTTTATCTTATAAATTTCAGAATACTTTGTGGAAAATACCAAATACTTGAACTATATAGGCATATTTTAGTCTATATAATTTATGTTATAATATCATTTTTGCCCATACAATTCAAGTATAAATAAATTGTATAGGCGGTAAAAGATTATGGATTATTATAAGGTTGGACAACGGATTCGTAAATTCAGGAAAGCAAACAACTTATCACAGGAGCAGTTAGCAGAAAAAGCAGGTATTTCTACCACGCATATGAGCCATATTGAAACAGGGCATACAAAATTAAGTTTGGCTGTATTTTTCGAAATTGCGGAAGCTTTAAGCGTACAGACCGATCAGCTTCTTTATGATGTCCCGGAAAACAACAAAACGGTTATGAAAGGGAAGATTGCAGAAATTTTAGATTCCTGTTCCCCGCAGGAAATGTATATTTTGGCAGATATGGCAAAAGCATTGAAAGTATCTTTGGATAAACACCGCACTCCGGACGGTACATAAGATACAGAAGGCATGGCTGCCTTTCCATATTGTAAGCCAATTCTTAAGAAAAATTAAGAGATCCTTACTAAAAAACTGAAAAAAATATGTTATGATAGAAAACGGAAAAAGTTGAAGAAAACTGCGAAATACAATCGTTATATAAATGTAACACACTCTAAAGAGGAAAGGAGCATTCTATGAAATACATTACGTTTACCGTTCCTTGCTACAACTCCGCAGCATATATGGAGCGCTGCGTCCACACGCTTCTGGCGGGTGGTAAGCTTGTGGAGATTATTATTGTAGATGACGGATCCGGGGACTGTACGGGTGAAATCGCAGATAATTACGCAAAGGCCTATCCGGATATCGTCCGGGTAATCCACCAGGAAAACGGCGGGCACGGCGCGGGGGTAAACGCAGGCCTTGCCGCTGCGCGGGGGCGTTATTTTAAAGTTGTGGATTCCGACGACTGGCTGGATATGGAAGCGTTAAAAAAACTGCTGCAGTGGATGTGCTGTCAGGAAGCGTCCGGGACTGAGCCGGATCTTATCATATGCAATTACTTGTATGACCATCTTTATGAGAACAAAGTAAAATGCATGCCGTACCGCAACGTATTTACTTCCGGTAAAATCTGCGGCTGGGAAGATATCCGCCCGTTCGGGCCGTCGCAGTATTTGGTAATGCATGCGCTCTGGTACAAAACAGAAGTGCTGCGGCAGTCCGGCGTACGTCTGCCAAAACATACATTTTATGTGGACAACCTGTTTGCCAACCAGCCGCTGCCGTATGTAAAAACGCTTTGTTACCTGGATTTGGATCTATATCATTACTTTTTGGGCAGGGAGGATCAGTCGGTCAACGAAAAGGTTTTAATGAGTCGGATTGACCAGCAGATCCGTGTGACAAAAATGGTGGCGACGGCCGCTGATCTAGAGAAGCTGTCGCAGACACAGCCAAAACTGGCGCGTTACCTGACCAGGAATATTTCGATTATGATGTCGATTTCCTGTATTCATTTGCTTTTGATCGGGACGCCGAAAGCGAAACAAAAAAGGGAAGCGCTGTGGCATTACATCCGGGCGCATAACCGGAAGCTGTACCATATTTTAAAATACAAAACGCTCTGCGGGTTTACATATTTGCCGGGAGGCCGGTTGGGAGATGCCGTAACGATTGGAGGTTACCGCGCCGCAAAGCGTATTTACCAGTTTAACTGAATATAAATATACAGACAGAACCTGTTTTTAAGGAGTTTACTTTATGGAAAAAATCTATTTAGCATTGGTTGATACACCCGGATTGTTTGCATCTATGATCCGAAAGACGATCGGCATACCCTATGTGCATGTGGCAATCGGTTTGGATCCGGGGCTTAAGGAGGCGTACAGTATAGGCCGCAGAAATCCGTTTATTCCTTTGATAGCCGGATTTGAGCAGGAATATCTTCCGTCCATTTGCAGTGCGTTTCCTACTGCCAGGTATAAGGTTGTAAGCTTAGAATGTACGGGATGGCAGAAAGCGGCGATTGCGGCGCAGTTGGAGGAATGCTATGACAACCGCTTCCGGTATCACTATTGCGTGCTGGGGCTGCCGTTTTTATTAATGAACGTCCCCTTTTACCAGAAACAGCACTACACCTGTTCTTCTTTTATCGCAAGGCTTTTAGCCGAGAACGGGATAGAATTGTTTGAGAAACATTTTTCTCTGGTTACGCCGCGGGATTTCTATGAGCTGCCGCAAACAGAACTTGTTTACGAGGGGACGCTTACAAATTTTCTGGCTGCGGATCCGGACGGATACGATGTTTCACAATGGGAGAATTTATATGAATCGAAAAAATATTTGCAGCATCGGCCTCTTTTTGGCATTGATGTTCCTCACTTTTTATACAATCTTTCGAGGAAATGATATGAACTATGTCTGGCAGACTATCCGAGGGATACAGCCGGTGTATCTGGGGGTTGCCATTGTTACGGGCCTGTTTTTCGTGTCGGCGGAGGGTCTTATGATCTGGTATCTGCTGCATGCGCTTCAATGCGGCGTTTCGCCTTTTTCCTGTATCCGCTATTCGTTTATCGGCTTTTTTTACTCCGGGATTACGCCTTCTGCAACGGGCGGGCAGCCCATGCAGCTTTACTATATGAAAAAAGCGGGCGTTAAGATTTCCGACAGCACGGTAGTGCTTATGGCGGTGGCTTTGGCATATAAGCTTGTTTTGGTTTTAATCGGGCTTGGCATTTTGGCGCTGTGGTACCCGGAACTATGCGTTTATTTAAAGGGATATATTTATTTGTATTATCTGGGCCTCTTTTTGAATACGGCTCTGGTGGGTATCTTATTATTTGTGATGGTAAGCCCGAAATGTTTCCGGGGCATTGTAACCGGAGGGGAACGGCTGTTAATGAAGGCGCATATTTTAAAGCCTTCCGAAACGCGCAGGAAGAAGCTGTTTGATATGGCGGACAGTTACCATGAAGCAGTGGTGTTTTTTTTACAACATAAAAAGCATATTGCGGTGGTAGTTGCTTTTACGTTTGTACAGCGGTTTTCCGTATTTTTCCTGACCTGGCTGATTTACAAGGGGATGGGATTGTCCGGTTACTCTATGGGCGCTGTTATGTTTATCCAGGCGACGGTTTACATAGCGGTGGATATGCTGCCGCTGCCGGGAGCGCAGGGAATTACGGAACTGATGTATAAGACGGTTTTTGCCGCTATTTTCCCGGGCGCATACCTGACGGCTTCGATGTGTGTGACCAGAAGCATTAATTTTTACCTGCTTTTGCTTGTAAGCGCCGTAATTGCAGCTACGGCGTCCCTGCCGGGACGGCGGGAAGGCATGGCAAAAAAGGCCTCTTGCGATACGTAAAACGGTATCGCAGGAGGCTTTTTTTGTCGGTATTAATTGCGGAACGCCCGTATGGCTTTTCTGAGACGGTCCCAAAAGGAAGCGCTTTTGGCATCCTCTTCGTAATCCGATATAACGGGATCCGAAACTTCGGGCAGGCTGACTTCGGTGATAACGCCGTCCGCCTGCAGCTGTTCGATAAACTGTGCATATTGCTTGAGTGTTTTGGCAGTTTGTTTTAACTTCTTGCGAAGCGCGGATTTGTGGTCAATAATACGCTTGTTGGCACGCATCCATTTATCCAGCGCCGTTTTCATCATCTGGTTCTGCCAGAGAAGCTTTTCGGCTTCGGTGTATGAGGTTTTTCTGACTTCCTCTAACGTACAGGAGACATCCTGGTACTGCTGTACGAATGCCTGCACCTCCCGGATTAACGATTCCCGGATGGGAAGGTAGGCATCACGGTTCGGCGGAGGGTTATGGAAGTCAAAATCATAATTGCCCGACAGGAAATCGCTTTCGTCCACGTAATGCAGCAAATCCGCGTAGGAATCCCACCGGGAGCTGTTTTTTACGTTGCTCTTGTTTACAAGGGACAAAACCGGAGTTTTTAAGGCGATGCACGGCAGAGTCACATGAAGCCTGCGGGTGACGACGAACCGGGCATTCTGATATTGGGTCAGGATTTTTTCTACATTATCAAAGCGCTGCTTTAAGCTCTGTCCCACCGGACGGTCGTCGTAGTCGTGGCTGAACGCGCGTATTTCCAGACCGGTATCGGCAAGGCGTTTTCTGACCTCCGCTTCGAGTTTCGGATGTAAATCCACCAGACAGACATAAGTGCCGGCATCCGGCGTTTTGGGCTGTTCGGGCAGGGTCAGCGTCAGACAGCCGCTGAAATAGCCTTTAATGCCCGCCTCCTTTAAAAACGCAATCGTAGAGTGATCCCTGCAGCCGACCGGCCCGTATTTCTGCATATATTCCCTGCCGCAGCCGGTAAGCCACTCCGCATGGAGGGGAGTGCCGAGCTGCGCCACGGTGTAGGTATTGATATGCATACTGGTCAGCTTAGGGATAATGCAATCCGCGGGAGGCCAGTTCCATTTCCGCCACATCCACCATCCGTTCATCAGGACGGCTACCGGTTCATTGTGTTTGCTGGAAAACGTATCAATGTGTTCCCGGTCAATGGCATAATCGACACGGGGGAGCAGCTTCGCCGCAGCATAGGACTGGATGTCGTCACCGAGGTTCTTCGCTTGTTTATTAATCAAAATCCCTAATTTCATACGTTTTATTTATCCGTTTCTGCTAATTTCATAGCGCGCACCTTTAACGGGAGTCCGAACAGGGTAATAAATCCTTCCGCGTCATGGTGATCGTACAAATCGCCGGTCGTAAAGCTGGCGAGTGATTCGCTGTACAGAGAATACGGAGAAGTTGTGCCTGCTTTTATGATATTTCCTTTATACAGTTTGAATTTTACTTCACCGGTTACATACTGCTGGGTAGAAGCCACAAACGCGCAGACGGCTTCGCAAAGCGGCGTAAACCATTTTCCTTCATACACAATCTGGGCCAGTTTATTGCCCATATCTTTTTTGGTTTCCATTGTAGCGCGGTCTAATACGAGTTCTTCCAGCTGCTGATGCGCTTCCATCAGAATCGTTCCGCCCGGCGTCTCATAAACGCCGCGGGATTTCATCCCCACTACGCGGTTTTCCACGATATCGACAATCCCAATTCCGTGTTTGCCGCCGAGGCGGTTTAATTCGCGGATAATATCCGAAACCTTCATCTGTTTGCCGTTGACGGAAACCGGAACGCCTTTTTCAAACGTCATGGTTACGTATTCGCCTTCTTTTGGAGCCTGTTCCGGAGAAACGCCGAGTACCAGAAGGTGATCGTAATTTGGCTCTACAGCCGGATCCTCCAGTTCCAGCCCTTCATGGCTGATATGCCATAAATTGCGGTCGCGGCTGTAGCTGCTGTCCGCGGAAAACGGCAGGTCAATTCCGTGTTCCTTGCAGTAAGCGATTTCGGATTCCCTGGAATCCATATTCCATTTATCGTCGCGCCAGGCGGCAATAATCTTAAGATCCGGCGCCAGCGCTTTAATGCCAAGTTCAAAGCGGATCTGGTCGTTGCCCTTACCGGTTGCGCCGTGGCAGATAGCCGTTGCGCCTTCTTTCCTGGCGACCTCCACCAGTCTTTTTGCAATGCCCGGACGGGCCATAGAAGTACCTAACAGATACTTGTTCTCATACACTGCGCCTGCCTGTACGCAGGGGATAATGTAGTCGTCGCAAAATTCATCGACAATGTCTTCGATATACAGCTTGCTTGCACCGGAAAGCTTAGCGCGTTCTTCCAGCCCGTCCAGTTCTTCTTCCTGTCCGCAGTCGATACAGCAGCAGATTACTTCATAATCATAATTTTCCTTCAGCCAGGGGATAATCGCGGTCGTGTCCAATCCTCCGGAGTACGCTAAAACAACTTTTTCTTTCATGGTAGGTCAACATCCTTTCTTTCTTCGTCGTTACCAACTAATATACAACAACTTGTATCAAAACACAAGTGAAAAAATATACATTTTTAATTTGGATAAAGTGGATAAAATTGAATAGAAGTAAAAAAAGCTTGCATATTATACATAATATATGTATAATTATGCAGATGTGGGGGAGTTTCTGAAGCTTCCGCCAGGGATAGACTGCGGCAGAGGAGGCTTTTAGAGGACTGTGTTCATGGATTAAGTAATTCTAAACAGTCCCACGAAGATACTATCATGCGCACGCAACCGCCCTGAATGCGCCGTCCGTGGCGCAGTCAGGGCTTTCCCGGACATCCGTGTCCGGGAATTGCTGACAGAGCCAGGGACTGTTAAGAATTTCTAAATCCAATCACAATGTCCCCTAAGAAGCCCCCTCCGCCGCAGGCTATCCCTGGCTGTGTTTTCGAAATCTCTGTGTGTTAATGATACAATCTTGCAGGTTTTCAAAGACCAAAGGCCCGCATTACCCGTCATGCACCGCCAATCACCTACAGCCATCATCTCATCGATGAACAGCCGGCCAGAGGACAGGGGATACGCCGGGGCATTGTGATAGGATTTAGGGAAGCTTAGTATCCCGGGCGCAGCCAGCAAATCCCGGACACAGTTTTCCCCCTAAACATGAAAACTGCACAAACATGCAAGTTTTTAAAAACCAAAAGCCCGCGTCACCCGTCATGCCCCACCAATTACCTACAGCCCTCACCCCCTTCCACGAAGTTTAATCGTGCAGCCGCCCAACGTAAAACATGCCGATGAACAGCC
>OFFT01000510.1_pt1 | contig 28164 bp, 25 predicted proteins | sample 1521581 | NCBI WGS metagenome assembly OFFT01 (sample SAMEA3504084, study PRJEB24116) | mouse gut metagenome | biome: mouse gut; feature: mouse-associated habitat; material: faeces | place: Denmark | collected 2011
CCAGCCGTTCATCTGTCACAGGGGACATGGCTCACCGCCCAGGCGTTTTAGGAGGACGCTTAGGAGGCTCCTGGCCAGGCGGCCTGCGGGGTTCCACCTTTATTGTAACAGGCTCGTTGCCCCTGGCCCCTATGAGGATTTCCGCATGATGGTACTTTTGCTTGTAGTGTTCCATCCGGTCCGGGGGGAGGGAGCAAAAATCTTCCTCGCCCAGCCCGCAGACGAAGAACGGGCCGCAGATGCCGCCATACCCGCCCTCGACGCTGCGGTTAAATTCTAACCCCATATTGATGGCCTCGTCGTTGGCAACAAGAGCTTCCTTTTCCTCAAAAGGATATAGGGCTGTGATAAGCCCGCCTACAACAGCCTGCATTTCCTCCAGGCCGTTGATTTCTTTTTCGTAGGGAGCCATTCCGGGCTCCACTACCAAAACATTCATTGAATCAACTCCTTTTTTCTTGTCGTTATCAAAGAGGGATATTTCCCGATCCTCAGCGGCGAAGCGTTCTTCCAGCTCCGCTACAGTCCAGTGATCCTTGAAACGCCCCAGGGCGTTGTGCCCGAATTGGGCTAAAGCCCTGTCGTCCATATCCAGCAGCTTGGCCCAGAGCTGCGGGTGGTGATGGCGAAGTTTCCTCAGCTCATCTATTCGCTGGAAGGGACAGCACCAACAGGAACAGCGGTGGTATATCTCATACAGACCGCCCCAGTCAAAGCCCCGGTCATAGCAGATTTGCAGCGCCTGGCTCTCGGTGATGCCCCAATCGTGGAGAGGATATTGTTCGCCTTTGATTCGTTCCGGTTCATCAGCTGCAATGCCGACATAGTGGAGAATCCGGTATTCTTTTCTCAGCTGTGACACGGCCTTGTTAATCAGGTGTGTTTTAAGCTGGCCGGTACACCAGCGGCCCTTTTTGATACCGGGCCAGCCGTACCCGTAGGGGGTAATGTGTTTCCATTCTTCCGCACGGGTCACGGGGCGGTCAAACATCAACCATTTTTTTCTGGACATAACAAAGCGCCCTCATGGACGCTTATGGGGAGGACTGTCCCGGCTCCTGCCAGAGCGGGCGGCCTTGATCTTTTGTTGGATGGGATACCGGAACACCTTGTACTGCTCGGGAACATGCTGACCGTCATAAATCACCTTGAACGGTGTGCGGCGATTGTTGAAGATGTAGCCCTGGGGCGTATAGCAGCCGCCCTCGTTAATGGCGGTACATTCGCCGTAGGATTCGTAGTTGAAGTAGAGCCGGGCCGTTTTGGGCAGAAAAAATTCCCGATGAGTGTCCACCAGATAATGGCCGTAGTCCTCATCTGATTTCACATCGGGCAGGAGGTCGTAGCAGTCCAAATTAAAGGTGAGATTGATCAAATCCTGCAAACTGCCGCCGTACTCGTCATGCTCGGCGGCGGCGGAAAATTTACTGAGCTGTTCCGGCGTCAGCTCTGTAAGCCGGGAAGCCAGATAGTTTAGCTCGTCGATGTGGTCAAAATCACCTATTTTGCCGTCAAGTCCTCTAATACTGGTACGGCACTCCAGGATTATGATTTCCTCATACCGCAGGCCGTCTACACCAATCTCCCGCAGGGCCGCCTGGAGTTGTCTCTCCGCCAGGATGGGCCCGGCCTCCTCTATTTTGGCCCGGGCGGCGGCAGTCAATGCCAATCCCGCCCAGATTTCCTTTATTTTTTCCAGTTCCAGACCGGATGTATTTTTTATATTCTCCATTTTTCCTCCAATACAAAAGTCAAAAGATTTTTCCGTTTATCCCTCCTGCAGCGCTTCATAAAAGGAATAATCCACAAGGCCGCTGATTTGCTCCAGGGCTCCCTTCTGTAATTCCTTAATCATCAGGCAATCCGGATGGGGCAGATTTATCTGGTGCCCGGCCTCTATCTCAAACCCTCCGTTTCTTTTTCAGTGCTGCCCCATGGCAGACAAAAAGACCATGAAACTGCCGTCTTACAGGCTTGCTTCATGGTCCGGATTATTTGAGAGCGCAGGGATTCCCGACGGATTTCCCGGCAAAAAGGAGCATGACCATACAGCCATGCTCCTGAATCTCCCGTCTAATCGGATTCGAAAATGTTTGTCAGCACATTGTAAGGCAGAAATGAGGGCAGACTTCCAGTGTGTCAGCACCCACATAAAGCAGCCGCACACATACCCTCTGCAATATTTACCTGCAGTTTTCCTCCGTTACAGACACAATAGACAAACAATTTTCCTCCTTTAAATTTTATATTTTTACTATACAACACAAAGCAGAAAAACGCAACCCCCATTTCAGGTTATGATCTGCTTTCTTTTATCAGGCAGTGGGAACCTGCTCTTTGCGGTACATCCTCCAGATCACAAAGCCAAATACGGCACTCCCCAACAGCAGAAGTATTTCCACCAGCAACACAGGCAGATATTTTCCGATGACCACCACTGCCGCATCCATCAGAAAATGCACCAGAATTGCCAGCAGATAATAAAGCGGCTTTTTCCTGCTCACCGCCAGGTATACCAGATAGGAGGCGGAAATATGGAAGATTATCGCGCTGATCCTCTCCAGCCCCACCATATAGAAAAGCCAGGAAGGGGTGGTGGCCACAGCCATAAGCTGCCCCAGAGCCTGCTGATATACGGACTCGTTCACGCCGCTCATGGACAGCAGCATGGGCGCCTGCCCGCTGTTGATCATCACTGCGATCACCAGATTGTTCACACAGGCCAAGCCTGCCAGCAGGATTGCCTCGATACCGCCATGGCCCACGCCGTACATAATGGCGTTCTGCTTATTCAGGCTCTTTTTCATACATAATTTCATAGCCAGGTAACGGCCGGTCTCCTCAAAAATTCCTGCCGCCAGCCCGCCGTACAGGGCATAGAGCCATGTATTTCCTGTAATAGCCGTGCCTGCCGCTCCCAGCACCAAGGCGTGCAGAATCTGCTCCAGCACCCGAGCAAACAAAACGAAGGCAGCCGCTCCGATAAAAAATCCGGAAATCCGGGCTTTGGTTTTTCTGTACACCAGAATGCACAGAACGATGGGCAGTCCCACAGATACTACCAGGGACACTGCTATGGCGATAATGCTGGCCATGGGCACATTGGGTATCATAACTTGATCTGACATGATTTCATCCTCTTTATTATTTTAGTTTTCCGCACATTGTGCAGGGAATGCCGTTTTAGAGTTCCGCAGACTCCCTATGCTTTATATTTTACGGCAGTGCCGTAGGCAATTACTTCCGCCGCCCCGGCCATAACCTGGGAGGAGCCATACATAATGCCGATTATAGCATCCGCGCCCAACTCCTTGGCCTCGTCCACCATACGTTTCACCGCAATCTGTCTGGCCTCATTCAGCATTTCCGTATATCCCACGATCTCGCCGCCCACCAGGGTTTTCATGCTTGCCATAAAGTCCCTGCCAATGTTCTTGGTCTGCACCACAGTTCCCTTTACCATTCCCAGAGCCTCAATCTCCCGCCCCGGAATATACTCAATACTTAGAAGCTTCATCTTCTTCTCCTCCTTTAATCTCCTTCAGCCTGCTCAGCAGAGCCGCCACCACGCCCACACAAGTCACCGCAGTAATACCCAGAAAAATCAGTGGTACCCACAGCGGTTCTATGAACATAGACATTTTCAAAATAATCCCCATCGAAACCAGCGCCAGAAGCAGTATCACTCCTGCGCCCAGTATGGCTCCCCGCTGCTTTTTCTTATGAATATCCCTGTGTGTCCCATCCATAGACATCATCCCTTCCCGCTCCAGTTGATCCATCTGTTCCAGACAGCCGTCCACATCCAGAGACTCCAGCCGGTGTTTCCCTTCCAGCAGCTGCCTGCAGAACAGCTGCGTCCTTCGGATGCTTTCTTTCTGACGCTCCAGCTGTACCTCCTGTCGCTCCAGCACATCCTCCAGGGTATACTTTCCGCCGAAAAGCTGCTTGATATCCTCAATGGGAACGGAAAGCCTGCGCAGCAGACGAATCTGTTTTAAGCGTTTCACATCCTCCATCCCATATTCCCGGTAGCCGTTTTCCGCCCGTCCCACGCTGAGCAGTCCCTGCTCCTCATAAAAACGGATGTTTTTACGGGTGATATCCACCAACTCCTCCACCTGTTTGATCTTCATGGCCTGTGGATTCCTTTCCTTATTAGAGTTCCGCATATCCCCTCGGCACTACACCTTGGGGAATCGGCATCCGGCCGCCTCGGCGTCCGTATACCGATTCGTGTGCCTTCCGGGGATATGCTGATTAGAGTTCCGCATATCCCCTCGGCACTACACCTTGGGGAATCGGCATCCGCCCGCACCCGCGTCCGTATACCGATTCGTGTGCCTTTCGGGGATATGCTGATTGGAGTTCCGCATATCCCCTCGGGGTTTTACTGTCTCTTTTTGCGACTTTCTCTGTCCGGTACCTTTTTTATACAGCTTCCACCAGGTGGAAAGTCAAGTATTTTTCTCATTTTTCCTAATTAAATGTCTTTTATGCCCGGATATTCCAAGTATACAATGCTCTGTGAACTTACTGTATCTTTTTAGGAATATCTTTCTCCATCGGAGTGGATCAGTGTCAAAACTTCCCGGCAGAATTCCCGGGCCAAAATCGGGTCAAATACCTTTGCCTCATCCCATTGGTATGCCGCCAGCGCGTCCCGGATTATTTTATGATACTTCTCAGGCAGCCGGCTCAGTCCCCATTCTCCGCCTGCCGCTTTTGAGAGGATTCTTTCTTCCCGGACAAAGGCGGCCACGCGGCACAGATTCAAAATGATATACACGGGCTCCTTACACACATCCTCCAAGGCATTCTCCACATCCCGCCGGATGCTGTCCAGATACGCCTCCCGGGGAACTTCCCCGAACACTTCCTCCACAGCCGCTCCCGCCAGGGTAATCCCATATTTCCGTAAAATGGTAAAATGGGCCGCCAGATCCGGGTCCGTACCTTTCATCCCCCGGATATATCCCATCGGATCCTCCTGCCACCATTTCAGATGCACAGGGGAAAAATGCAGTTCAAAGGGGGTGGGATAGACAAAATTCCGGCAAAACTCTTCCTTTACCACGCTGAGTTCCAGCCCCTTTTGGGGCGCCCGGCAGTTCCACTTCACCACTTCTTCCATAAAAAGCCTTTTCTCTCGGTCCGTCATCTCCCGGTTTATCACCAGGATCAGATCTATATCGCTTCCATCCGGATTAAAACATCCCATGGCAAGAGAGCCATGCAGATATACTCCCGTCAGGGCCTGGCCCAGGATCTGGCCAGCCGCCGCAGTGACGCCGGACAGTACCTCTTCACAAAAGGCATACCCGCCTCCGGCCCACTCTGGCCGACAGTTTACACCATCCGGTTCCTCAGACCATTTTCTCGTTTCCATCCAGCACCGCCTCCACCAGGGTATCCCCCTCATACCGCAGCTTCAGGGAGAAAAAATCCTGCCGCTCTTCCAATAGCCGGAAAAAGATCCTGTCCCCCTCCCAGATGGGCAATTCCGGCACTTTCTCCCTGGCCACCCACTCCAGGTCCCCTTCATCGCAGGTCTGAAGATTTCCCGTATAGCCTGTGGCCGTATACAAAAACATATATTCCCCGGGGACAGTGTCCGCGATAAATGTGACCACTCCCCGGAGCCGATACTCCGTCAGAAACAGTCCGGTCTCTTCCTCCACTTCCCGCAGCAGGCATTCTTCCGGGGACTCCCCCGATTCAAAATGTCCGCCCACACCGACCCACTTGTCTTTATTGATATCCTGCTCTTTCTTTACCCGGTGCAGCATCAGATAGGCACCGTCTTTTTCGATATAGCACAGCGTAGTCAAATTACCTGCCATAGCTTCTATTCCTCCTGTCCTTCCTGGGCCGGAGCGGGCGTGAGATAACTGCTCACGCAGTACAGCACCTGTCCTCCATATTCCACCCGGGACCATCCCAGTTCCGCATTAATTCCCGTACGTGTCACCACATCCCCATAACGGATGGTGACCACCACCACCGCTTCCGGGTTGGTCACGCTGGGCAGTGCCCGCAGATTGGTCTCTATCTTGGCTGTCATCAGTTCATAGCAGTCGGTAAATCTGGTCCTGATCCCGTCCTCCGAATCCGGCGCAGCCCCCGACTCTGACATATCTTCCGATCCCGCCATGTCTCCTGCCCCCGCCGGACGATAGGTCAGATCCGTGGTCAGCAGACTGGACACCGCATAACAAAGCTGACCCTGATACTCCAGCCTGGACCAACCGCTGTCACTCACCCCTGTGCGCCGGGCTGTCTCCCCGTTTCTCAGAGTCCAAAGCACCGTGCTGTCCTGTCCCTGGCTTGGGATATTCCGCAGATTGGTAGCGTCCTTGGAAGTCACGGTCTCATCCACCTCCGCAAAACGGTGCAAAGCCTCCGCATCGGCATAAGCCTGGTCCGGGGCCTGTCCGTTCACCGCATCCGCCGCCTCCTCATAACCGAAATACGCCACATTCACGTCCACAGGCTGAGAAATTCCCGGCAGGCTTCCCTGGTTGGTATACTGCCACATGGCATGGATTCCCCCGTAAGCTGACCGTTCTGTCTGCGGATAGGGCAAGGCCGGATACTGGGATACCCACACCTTATAAGACGTTTCGATCCTGTCCATATCCCAATGATTGCTGCCTGTCATGGCATAGCTGGATCCATAGAACATGGGGGTATATCCCTGGGTGTAAATCTCCTGCATAAAGGCAATGGCAATATCCGTCCGCTGCTCCTTACTCAGATCATAAAGCACACTGCCTTCCTGTTCGTATCCCTCGCAGTCAAAGGCCACAGGATAGGTAATCCGATACCGGGAAATGTAATCTGCCACCCACAGGGCTTCTTCCCGGGCCTCTTCCTCCGTGGCAGCGGTGGAGAAGAAATATACACCCAACTGGATCCCCGCTGCCTGGGCTTCCTGCATATTGTAACGGGCATTGGTGTCGGCATAGATCCCTCTGTCCTCCTCCGGACTGCGGTAGCCCACCCGGATCATGGCAAAATCAATCCCCGTCCCTGCCACCTGGCTCCAGTCTATGGTTCCCTGGTATCGGGATACGTCGATGCCCAAGGTGATACGCTGCTCCTCCTGTACCCGCTGGGATACCAGCAGTTGGGCTACATCCACCTGACTGCCAAGTTCCTGCCCTGCCGGATTCTGGGGATCCTTTTCTTCACTGTCCGCAATATTCTCTCCGCTGTTGTCTGCTCTGTTGTCCCCACGGTTCTGCTCCCCACTGCCTCCAGCGCTTTCCGAACTGCTGTCCGGGACCTGGATTATACCACTTTCCTCTGTCCTGCCGCCCTCTTCACCCTTCTTGTGCCCCAGAGCCATCACTGCCAATATGACCATGATCAAAACAACTGCCACTCCCACCGGGATCAGCCTGCTCCATCCATTCGGCTCTCGGTCCTTTATTCCCTGCTCCTCCAACGCCATACGCTTCTTCTCTCCCTGCGGGCAGAATCAGTCAAATGTGAAACTGCCTTTCCAAAGTTCTTATGAATACTATACGTCCAAAGAACCTTTTATGTCAAGAACAGTGGTAAAGCAGTTCCATTGCACAACTTATAGTTGTCAACATATTCTATCAACAGTTGGTTGTATTCCATTGAGACTCATGCTATTCTAAATTAGACACAAATATCAAACTCAATAAAGAGGAGGTACAACATGCTTGCAGAATTTGCAGAACGCTTTACAAGGCTCCGTCAGGACCGGGGCTACACCCAACAGAAAATAGCCGAAAAACTGGGAGTCACGCCCCAGGCAGTGTCCAAATGGGAAAACGGCTCCAGTCTGCCCGATGCAGAGATGATCCGCTTCATTGCGCAGCTTATGGACTGCACCACGGACTATCTGCTGAGCCATCAGGCTTCCGCCCTCTCCCAGCGAAATATGGAGTCGGTGCAGAGACAGGCGGAGATTGAAAATGTAATCCAGAAACCTGTCCTGGTGCTGGAGGTGGGAATGGGACTGGTGGATATGCTGGTAGCGGAAAATAACAACAACTATGCCCTGATTCACAAGATGCGTCTGGAGCTGGGAGAACGGATGGGGATCATTGTTCCCGTCATACAGCTCCGGGACAATATCACCCTGGGCGAAAAAGAATACCGCATTCTGCTCCACGGACGGGAAGTGGAGGCTCCGATCCGGTCGGAATACCCCCTGTATTTCTATGCCCGGGAAGATGCGCTCCCCACAGCCGAATGGCGCACGGTATGGCTCCAGGGAGAATGGCAGGAAAGGCAGGAGACCGTGCCGGAAGGATATGTGGAAATCTCCGCCATGGAATGCATTGTAATGCTTCTGTCTGAGACCATCCTGCGGCACTACGATCAGATATTGAACCGCCAGCTTACTGCCGATCTGGTGGACATGACCCGCCGGCGCTATCCCGCCGCCGTGGAAGGCATAGTCCCGCAGCAGGTCAGCCTGTCCCTGCTGCAGCAGGTGCTGGCGGGATTGGTAGCCGCCAATGTTCCTGTCAACCGGCTGGATTATATCATCGGCTATCTGGAGGAACATCCTGTTTCCCCGGACAACGGAATGGACAATATATTGGCCGCATTGGGAGAAGTCTTGCGCTGAGTTATACTGAAAATCGCTGAAGCCATATGACTTCAGCGATTTTTGTATTTTATATAGCCCCGGTAAATGCGATATAGATTGGGGATACTGCGCATTGTCACTGCTTGCTGTCGTAGGAGGACTGATTGCCCGCCGCGCTCAAACTGGACATGCTTTTGTAAAAATTATAAGCCTTGGCAGAATTCTGGAGGCTCCTGTGCATATTGCTTCGCTCTCTGGAAAAATAACTCTCAATCAGGGATTTGTTCCGAGCCTCCTGGGCCTGTATGGATACTCCCAGATCCGTGATCTCCTTGATCTGCTGCTTCAGTACACGGATCTGACCGGCATATTTATCTCTGTTGTGCTCCAGTTCTTTGGCCAGCTTCTCATACATGGCCTCAAATCCCTCGTCCAACTGGGTCAGCTTCTGCACCAGCCGGCCTTTTTCCTCTATGGCCTCGTCAAAGAGGGACATATCTACCTCTTCCGCAGTAAAGACTGCCTCCTGCTTTCGGTTATACTCCTGTATCTCCAGAAGTACCTGACGCTTTGCCGTCAGGCTCTCCTGCAAAATGCTCAACTGGCTCTCCATCAGTTAGCCCCTTTCACCTGATTAATCCGCATTACCTCTTTCCAGGTATCCCTGACCGAGCGCAGATGCCCATTGACTTCCTCCAAGGCCTCCTTATCCTTTTTTAAGTTAGCCTCCACCAGACGCCGGGACAGGTAGACATAAATATTTTCAAAGTCCTGGGCCACCGGGTAATTCATATCCAGCGTCTGGCGCAGATAGTCAATTATCTTCTGGGTCTTGACAATGTTTGTATGGGCCTTGGGCACATTCTTCTGCTCTATGGCCACAATCGCTATATTGCAGAACTTAATCGCTCCTTCATAGAGCATCAAAGTCAATTCCGCCGGGGATGCCGTGAGTACCTTGCTGTTGTTATAATGTGCGTAAGCATCGGGCATTGCCATGTCATCAGCCTCCTAACAGGGAAGTTACGGCACTGGCACTGCTCTGCATTTTGGCCAGGGCAGTCTCCATCGCGGCAAACTTCTTGTACCACTTATCCTCGTAATCGTTGAGTTTCCGCTCCTGATCCTTGATCTTGCTGGTATAGTCGTCATAGTCCGCCTTCATCTTCTTATCGTCGAAGAAGCTGCCGTAGGAACGATATCCGTTTACAGACTTGGACATTTCGCTCATCTCATCATACAGATTCTGAGACAGCTTGGTAAAGAAGCTGATTACCGTATCCGGATCGTTGGCGATCATACTCTTAAGCTTGTCGGGATTACCCGCCGTATTGGCATCATCCGGGTCACCGGCAATGTGATACGCGTACTTCTCGTTGTCAGCCGCCTCAAAATATCCCAGAGTCTCAATGCCGAAGTCGTGAAGGTACATGGTCTTGCCACCCACTTCAAAGCCGCTGGACATGGCGAGTTTCAGCGTCGAACTCACACTGCTCAGATTCTCGTCCCTTCTCAGCAGAGCATCCTTGATCTTCTTCTCGTACTCCTCCACCTCCGATTCGGATAGAGCGCTCTTCTCCTCAGTGGTCAGAGGCTCATATCCCTTGGCAGAATCTGCATTGTACAGTTTATCCATCTCATTGATAATGGCGTTGTACTCCTTCAGGAAGTTCTTCACCATATCGTAGATGCCGTCGGTATCCTGCTCGGTGGTCACTGTGATTTGCTCGCCGTCCTTAGTCTCATTCAAAGCCGTGAACGTCAGACCATTGATGGCAAAGGTATTTGTGTTACTGGTGAATTTTGCACCGTTCAGATAGATCTCCGCATCCTGGCCGTTTACCTTGGTAGCACCGCCGGATACCAAACTGGGATCAGCTACCACATCGGCCGCAAACTTTGCCTTGTCGTAGAAGCGGTCCTCCACCTGCCCCGTCAGCTTGGCTGTGGCCGCAGCGCTGTAAACGGTCTCCCCATCCACAACATTTTCCGTGATATCCACATACTGCTTGATATCAGCCATATCGGCATCGGCCTTTGCAATAGATTCGCCATAACTCTTAAGCATTTCCGCATCATGTTTCTCCAGACTGATCTCGTTGGCTTCCTTCTTCAAGTTTACCAACTCTTCCTCCAGAGCCCTCTTCTTGTCGGGATCGGTCTCCGCTTTCAGAGCCTCTTCCTTCTCAGCAATTTCCTTTTCCTTGGCCTCCAGATCCGCCTTGTACTCATCCACAGTCTTCAGCGTCTTGCCTGCGTCCGCATACTTCTTATTAATCTCGTCTGTCTTCTTCTGAGCGTCCGCCTTGGAAGCTACCAGATCCTTATATTTGGCCAGATAACTGTCTGTCCTGGACTGTACCTCTTTGTCGATCATCCCCTGCATGTTGGCAAGGGTTGCCGCCCTGTCACCGGCCACATAATACTTGGAATAGGTTTCATATTCTTTCCAGGTGGCCCCTCCCTTGTCGGGATCCAGGGATTCCTGCAGTCCCAGGGCTTTTAATGCGCCCAGACCGCCCTGATCCATGGCCGTAATGCTGAAATCGCTGGCAGCGCCGGACTCCTTGGACAGCACAAAGAATCTCTGGTTGGTCTCGTCAAAGTTGGCGTTCAAGCCCGCGCTTTTCAGCTGGGTCAGTACATCTGATACAGTGGTATTGCCGTCTACCTGAATATCCACGGAAGTATTGCCCGTGGCTATATTGATGGAGCCGGAGCCGCTTATGCCCAGATCACTGAGTTTTGTCAGGGCTGTTACCTTGCCCCCGTCGGCCGCCTTCACCACATCCCCGGTGAGATAACCGGTCTTGGCCAGCCTCTTAATCTCCAGGGACTGCACACCGTTCATGGCGTCCTCGCCGGTAAGCACGCTCACGGCATTGGGGTTGGACACCTTGGTCACCTTCTTGCTGTAGGCAGATGTAAAACGCATACTGCTCAGATATTTGGTCTGCAGATTCTTCAGCTTGGTATTCAGGCTCTTCCACGCATCCTGCTTCCACCCCAGCTTGGTCTGGGCCTTTTTGGTCTTATCCACCTTGGTCTTCTTGGCCTCCACCAGCTGCTGTATAATACTCTCCGTATCCATGCCGGACATCAGTCCGGAAAGTCTCATTGCCATATCTTTATCCTCCTATCTTCTCTCATCCACAAGGATGCCCGCCATCTCCCATACTTTGGCGATCATATCCAGCGTCTTTTCCGGGGGAAACTCCTTCAGTACCTCCTTGGTGTCTTTGTCCACAATCTTGATTGTCACCCGGTTGGTCCCCTCGTGCATGCCGAACACGGCTTCCGAATGCGCCATCATGTTCTTGTTCAGCTGCTCCACGGCGCGCCTGAGCTGCTCGTTAGAGGGCTGCTGCTGTTCGTTGCTGTTGCCGTTGGCATTGCCTTTGCTCTGCCCCTCCGCCACCACGTTCACAGTGGCGTCCACCTGGGCCGCCTCCGAAGCGGTACCGCTCTGGGTCTCGGCGCCAGTCGTCTTGGGCTGTGCTGTCGGCTTGGGAGCGTTCACGCCCTGGGCCTGTACACTCATAATACTTCCTAAGGGTTCTATTGCCATAATTACACCTCCATGTGTCTCTGCATGTCGTCATCCTTATACGACACTTATTGGTTTCTTATAGCTTTTATCGGACGCGGCAATAAAAAAATTAAGATTTTTTTGGTAAAAAAGATGAAAACCGCACAAATCTCCCACGGTTTTTATGCCAAAAAGTCCTTCAGCGCCGCCATTCCGTCCGCACTAACCGAATCCTGGTTGGCCTCCTGGATCTGCACGTAAACCTCCTTGCGGTAGATGGGCACTTCCTTGGGGGCAGTAACGCCGATTTTCACCTGATCGCCCTTAACCTCCAGGATCGTGATCTCTATGTTGTTGTTGACAATGATTGCCTCATTCTTCTTTCTGGATAATGCCAGCATTTCAGTCACCTGCCTTTCTGGACTGCAGGATCTCGTAGATGGGGAACCGCACCGGATAGACATCCGCGTCCACGATGATCTGGCAGGCCTTGCGCTCGTCTACATTAATGACAATGGGTCCCTGAAGGTTGACGCTCATCTGCTTCAGGTCAGAGGGAACTCTCACCGTCACCAGCACAAGCAGATTATCCGGGGACACCTCGCCGATCCCGGAGAGCAGTTCATCGTCAATCTCAGGATTGTAATCCTCTTTCACCACCAGGGGATCCATCACCGTCATGGCAAAACCCGGCTCCTCCAGGGACTGAAGCCAGCGAATCCCCGCGGACACCCCCTTCTCCTCATCGTGGAGCAAAGTAAACCTCTTCAGATCGGGAAATCCGATGATGCCGCCCGGGAATGTGATGATCTTGTCCTCTGTAATTTCTACTTCGCCAAAAGCCTTCGTCTCAATTATCATTGCCCTTCTCCTTTTATATATACTGGTATCGCCAGAGTTATACAGCCTCCTATAAAGGAGGCTGTGGTCACGCTAAATGTACTGCAGCAGACTGGTCTGCGCCACCTTGCCGGTGGCCATCAGAGCTGCCTCATAAGTCAGCTTGGCGCTGCTCAGATGAATGATGACCTCGGCGATATCAATATCCTCGTTCTCACTCTGCAAGGTCTCAAAGGTGGTTTTCTGGGACTGCATACGGTTCTCGATCAGTTCCAGCTTTCTGCTGCGGGTACCCACGTTGGTGAGGCTCACATTGGTGTCGTCCAGATAGCCCTGCATGGAAGTGATGCCGTGCTCAAACATCCTCTGGGCCTTATCTTTTTTCAGATCCAGCGCTTTCTGGGCCACATCCAGTTTCTTTTGAATTGCATCCGCCGTGGCTCCGCTGGACTCCTTCAGCAGAGCAGTCATATCCGCCACGATTTTCTCCGCGTCCACCACTTCCTGCATGGCGTTCACCAGGTCTTCCACCTCTCTGCCGATGCCGTGCTTGAAGCACTCGTCCGCAGTGGAATTAATCCGAATGGTCTGATTGAATCCCACATCATACTCGATATCCTGACGCTCCAGTCTGGAAGTCAGGTAACTTTCATTGTAAACTTCCTCCTCGGGCGTGCCCGGATCGGCCTTGCAGTAGAAATAATGCTCGGGCCGCAGATCACCCTTGACCCATTTGGACTTCTCATAGGTGATCTGGATCTCTCCCTCGTTGACCCCTGCGGTGGACACATCGTCCTTGGTGGCCATCAGTTTGTCATAGGCATCCCCGGACAGCAGCAATTCTCCTGTCTCCGGTACAAAGATAGCCTTCTCTCCCGTGGCCTCCGCAGCCGCCTGATAAGGAGACTCGTAGTCATGCTTAACCTCTGCGGTGATGGTTTTGGTCAGATAAGTGCCGTCCGGCTGCCTCTCCTGATAGCTTAACACAGGCACCGTATCATCACAGCTTCCGTAGGCAAGCTGGAACCGATAGGCCTTGACCTCCTGCACATCATCCTTAGTCACATTGATATTGCCGTAGTTGTTGGTGGTCATATCCATCAAATCACTGCCGTCGGCGCCCTGGGTGGTGATGATGGAAATCTGCCCGATGGCATTCTTATCCAACTGCTCCGTGATGCTGTACTTCTGCTCCGTGGCTTCCTGGAAACTCAGGGGCGTATCCGTGCGGTAGCCGGTGAACACATAGCGGCCCGCATAGTCTGCGTCCCCGGTGCTGTATACTTCGTCCGCCAGGGCTTTAAGCTGCTCGATGATGGTCTGCCTGTCGGAAGTCTTCAAATCGCCGTTGGAGCCTTTGGTACACTGCTTCTGCATGGCGGTGATCACTTCCGCCAGATTTTTAATGGCTTCCTCCGTCACATTCAGCCAGCTGTCCGCGTCCGGAATGTTCTTGCTGTAGTACTGGGTCACCTCCGTCACATTGCTCCGCAGACGAAGAGCACGGATGGCCACCACCGGGTCATCGGAGGGACGGCTGATTTTCTTCTCCGAAGACATCTGGGTACTGAGTTTATCCTGCAATATTTTGTTGGTGTTAATGTTCGCCAGATTGTTGTTCTGCATGATCTTGTTGGTTATTCTCATAGATTTACCTCTTTTCCGTTCCTCCGGCACGCTTGGCTGCGCCGGCCCTGCCATAACTCGCACTAACTCCCATGAGAAGAATGCCGTATTTTAGGCATTCTCCTGTGTGAGACTTAGAACTTCTTCGCGAAGCAGCCTTTGCTGCGAGTGGTTAGAAGTTCTTCTCACACTACACCCCGGTCTCCAGGATGAGTCTGTCATAGACCTCCGTCAGCACCTGGATCATCTTGGAGGATAAACCGTATGCGTGCTGATACTTAACCAGGTTTACAGCCTCCTCGTCCTCGTCCACACCGGATATGGACATGCGCTGGGTATTAATAATATCACTGATATCGCTGAAATTTCTCTGGAAAGTATAGGCCCGGCTGGCGTTCAGTGCCACATCCCCCAGTATGCACTGCAGGAATTCCGAAGCCGTACCTCCCCGGAAACTCATTTTGTCCTTGTCGGTGGCGATGGACTTCAAATCATCCAGCAAATCGTCCTGTTCCGCCCCGTCTCCCTTCACATAGCGGTGGGCCAGCAGATCCGGATCCTCCTCCACGGCCACCGACACATTGAAGTTCATGGCCGTCACCCGGTAATAGCTGTCATCATGGTCGGATACCTTGAGAGCCGCAGCTTTCTTGGCCTCCGCCTCGGTCATGCCTCCCGCCATCAGCTGATCCACCTTTTTCTTGTAGTCCTCATAAGTAAAGGTGTCGTAACGATACTCATCCACCAGATTAAACTGGCCGTCCTTGGCCGCCATGTTTCCTGTAAGCAGATTGCATCCCAGATTGTCGTAGGCATTGTATCCCTCTTTCAGGGTGTCGTTGAACTTCTGGGCAAAGGTGCGGATCCAGGTATTCATCTGATTCATATAATAGGGCACACCCTGATACTTCAGCCCCGTCCCCACGCTGGCATTCTTACCCACTCTGTCATTGGTAAGACGCGAAGGATTCTTGGAACTGTCGGAAAGAGTGAAGGTATAGCTGCATACCTTGTTCCCATTGTCATCATAGCTGTACTCGGCGGTCCAGGAATCATAATAGTAATCCCTGTTGCCCAAAGTAATGATGCCGCCCTGATCGGAGAGATTGGAGAAGTTCAGGTCCTGCAGATATCCCTGGGTCACACTGATGGTCACCGTGTCATGGTACTTTCCGTCCGGACTGTCCGCGGGCTCTATGCCCCCGATCTCCTCTACTTTTCCGTTAAAATACTCGCCGTTATTGCCGTCCCGCATCTGTACCAGTCCCTGCAGGTTCCCGCCCATGGAGGGATTGTACAGGTTAAACTTCTGGCCGTCCTCCCAGTATACATCATACAGGCCGTCGATATCCGTCTGGTTGACCTTCTCATAACTGGTCCTGGCCACACACTCCAATCCGTTGTACTCATTGCCGTCCACCAGAGTCTGGCCTCCGGCAATCTTCACGATAAAGCGATGGGCTCCCGTCTCCCGGTCCGGCTGGTTTACGTCCATGATGGGAAATTCCTTCACCTCCACGTCCACAATCAGCGACAGCTGATCCAGCAGCAGGCTTCTGCGGTCCCGCAATTCATTGGCCTTGGTGCCGGAAAGTTCCACCACATTGATCTGCTTATTCAGAGTGGCAATCTCCCCGGCCAGGGAATTGATTTCTTCCACCTTCAGCTTGATCTCCTGGTTCATGTCCGCCTGCATCTTCTGCAGATTACCCGCCAACCCGTTAAAATACTCCGTAAGCTGGCCCACCGTACCGATGAACTGCTTTTTGGCGTTGGTGCTGCTGGGATCTTTCTTCCATTCCTGCATGCCGCCGATCATCATCTTGTCGAAAATGGTCTTGAACCCGGTGCTTTTTCCATCATCGTCAAAATACGCCTCAAACTGCTTCATATAATACTGCTTGATATCGTACTCACCAGCGTTGGCATTGTTATTCCAATATTTTGTGTCGTAGAATTCATCTCTGATGCGTTCAATGGCCAATGTTTCCACGCCCGCGCCCGCACAGCCGTAAGTCTGAAACACCCGGATGGCCTGGCTGGCCTGCTGCACCACCCGCTGGCGGCTGTAGCCGTCGGTCTGCACGTTGGCAATGTTGTTGGCGGTGGTGTTCATGGCCGCGTTGCTGGCCAGAAGCCCCGTATATGCGATATTAAGTCCAAAAAATTGTGAAGGCATTTCCTTATCCTCGTCTTTCCATATTTATGTCCCGCATCTGTTCGGTCCCCACAGGTCCCGGTAAAATCATTCTGCCCTAAGAAACAGATTCTATCTGCCCAACGCGCTGATCACATGTTCCAGCATCTCGCTGATGGCATTGATATACCGGCTGGAGGCATTATAGGCATTCTGGAACTTGATCATATTGGACAATTCCTCGTCCGAGGACACTCCGATGACCTGCTCTCTGGCATTGCTGGTGGCTTCCACGGTGTTCTGCTGATTCGCCAGAACGCTTCGGAACGCATAACCGCTGTTGGCTACCTGATTTACCAGGTCGTTGTAATACTCCATGAAGGTACAGGTCTTTTTCACATTGGGATTCAGCGTATAGATACTCTCCGTGAAAGCATTGCTCAACGCCTCCGCAGTCTCTCTGTCCTCGGTGGTCCCCTTCATAAAGCCCAGAATGGAAGGTGACTCCTTCAGTTCCGGGTCGATCTGCAGATTCTTCAGACTGTAGACCGTCTCGGGACGCATGGGATCGTTCTTGTCGGGATCCGCGCTCCCTAAATGTTCCTCCTGATATACCCAAAAATCCTTTTCGACTAAATTACCGTTTTCGTCAGTCACCTTTGCGGTAACCTTCTGGTAACCCGGCGTGGTAACCTTGGCGAACAGTTGGATGGGACTGCCATCCTCATGGCGCATATAGCCGCCCGGTTCGTCCTCGCAGGCCTGCACGCCCCGGAGCACCGTGCCGTCTGCCAGCGTCAGATCCATGGTCTTAACCCCGGCAGCTCCCGCCAGAATACTGTTGAGTTTAACCGCCACATTGTGTACCAGCTGGTCAAACTCCGCCTGCATGTTCATAATAACGGACTGGGACACGGCGTCATAGTCCCGCTCAATGTCCGTATAATCCGCCCGGTGATCCCCTCTGGCGTACAACATGGCCTTCAGGCCGCCGATATCCGTGTCCAGATCCGTGGAGATCTCCAGGGTAAGGTCAAACACCTCCGCTCCCCGGATATCATAATCCCGGCTGCCGTCCTCCCGCTCCGTGAACCTGGCGTTCAGGGGCCAGAAGGGCGTGTAAAAACCGGTGGTCTCATCCACGTCCAGCCCGATCTCAAAGCAGGTGTTATCCTTCACGAAGTCTACGCCCTCGATCTGCACGGACACATCCCCGTATATATTCTCCGAAAAATTAATGTCCGCCAGCTCCGACAGTTCATCCAGAATCTGGTTGCGCACATCCCGCAGGTCGTTGGCATGTTCTATGCCCCCCACCTCTATATTTCGAATCCGGTCGTTCAGTTCCAGAATCTGTTTTCCGTAGTTGTTGATCAGATTCACCTTCTGCCGGATCTTTTCATTCAAATTGTTCTGGTAATCGCACAGGCTGTCATAGATATGAGCCGAACGCTGCAAAAATTCTTCCGCCCGCTGCACAAACAGCCCCTGGCACACAGAACTGGAGGGTGTCTTAACAAGTTCCTGCACGGAACTCCACAGATCCCCCATGGTGGTCTGGAAGGCCTCCTTGTTCAGTTCCCCCAGCAGACTCTCCATCTCCTCCATGGTCTCCGTAGACACCTGGTAGAACATGCTCCTGCCGGACTCCTTGCGGAAGGTCTTATCCAGAAAATAATTCCTCACCTGTTTTACGTTGGAATAAAAGGTTCCCAGGCCGGTCTGATAATTGGATACGGCGTGGGGATTGGTTGACAGGGTTACATAGGACCTGGTTGCCTGCTGTACCTGCTGGCGGGTATAGCCCTTTGTATCCGCATTAGTTAGATTATGCGCTGTGGTATTCAGCGCATTTTGACTGGTCTGTAATCCAGATGCTCCTATATATAAACTACCAAATAATGACATATGACATCACCTCTGCCTTAACTATTGTTTCGCGTCGAAACCGGGGCTTGCGATCCCCATGGCTGCGCCCGCATTGTATGCTTCCCGATTATAATTAGCCGTCTGGGGAGCCGTCCGCATGGACTGCAAAATATTCATATCGAACTCCACCAATTCCAGACTGTGCTGAATCAGATCCCTGTTCCGCTCGTTAACGGCCTGCACCTGATCCACTGCCTCCCGCAATCCGTCGCAGGCCTCCGAAAGCTGCTTCTGCTCCGCCGGGCGGGCTGAGAGCATCTGCACCAGATCCCTCAGCTTCATCGTTTTAACATCCTTGTTAAGCACATCAGCAATGTCGGCAGTGATCTCCGCTCTCTTTTTCTCGAGATGGGCGATCCTGCCTACCCATTCCTGCTCTTCATCCGTGATTTTCTGTAATTGATCAAGATCGCCCGCAACGATAACGGGCGTCTTGCGATCGGATAATTCCAGCAGCCCGTTGTACTCCTCACATTCCTGCTGCAACACCGCAATCAGGTTCTCCATCAAGCTAGCCACCGAAAGTTACCTCATTTCCCAGTACTTCTGCATCAGCTTCTCAGCAAAATTCTCATTGCTGACATCATAGGTTCCGTCCTGTATCTTCGACTTGATCGGAGCCGTTAACTCCTCGCGAACATCAGGGGCTGCAGCAACCGCCGCCTTGGCTACCTGAATATCCCTGCCGAAACTGCTGATCTGCAATTTATCCGTTTTAGCTGCCGCGGGGGAATTCTGAGCCTTTCCTGTGCGTTTTGCCTGATATAACTGCTGTACCTGGTTATACGCCTCTATTCTCATATCCGACTCCTCCTTTCCAGAATGATCCTTCATTCTTGTTACTAAATTTATCGGACAAAAGGGAAAATACTTTAGAGGCAATTATAAAATAAGCGCCGTGGGTCCTCCAGAGGACAAACCCACGGCGCGCGGTCAGTTATTGTCGGAAAATAATTCCAGAAGTTTTTTAGATGCCTCAAAGCACTGCAGAAGTTTAGGGGCAAAAACCCCGCACTTGCCGTCCATGATCTTGCGGAACGCGGTCTCCTTGTCGTCGGGTTTCTTGAAAATGCGCTCTGACACCAGTTCGTCGTACACGTCCACGATGGACACGATCTGGGCGGACAGAGGAATCTCGTCACCCTCCAGCCCGTCGGGATACCCTCTGCCGTCATGCCGTTCGTGATGCCAGCGGCAGATCTCGCAGGATACGCGGTACTGTTCCTCGTCCTGCACCTCCCGCAGCTGCTGCATAATCTCCTCTCCCTTGGTGGTATGGCTTCTCAGGATCTGTTGTTCATCCTCCGTGAGTTTAGCCGGGTTGAGCAGCACCGCGTCCGGCACGGCGATCTTGCCGATGTCATGGATCACCGACCCTCTGACGATGCGGTTGATCTCGTCCTCGTCCAGGCCGCAGTCCGGAAATTCGTTTCGATAAGCCACCGCCAGAATCCGTGAAAAGCCCTTAATCCGCTTCACATGCTGGTCCGATTCGGAAATCCGATATTCCATCACGGAACCGATGGCGTCCAGCAGATTGTCATAAAATCCGTCCAGCTTCTTAAGGCTGTCCTGCACCAGCTTTTCCTTTTGCGCCACCTCCGCCCGAAGACTTCGAATCTGCGCGGCGTCCTCCAGACGGTTCAGAACCTGCCTGCGGATCATGGCCTCTCCGTAGGGCTTGCACAGCACGGACACCGCCCCCAGGCTGTAGACTTTGCTGTCGATATCCGGATCCGGCTCCACCGTGGTGACAAACGCCAGAATATGTTCCGTCATACCCTTGGACTGCATCACCTGCAGAATCTGGTAGGCCCCCACCAGAGGCATATCCCAGTCCAACAGCACGGCCGCCAGTTCTCCCTTGCGCCTCTGGATCTCGGCCAGCACCTGCTTGCCGTCCCCCGCCTCTATAATGTCATAGGCGTTGGACAGAGGCTCTCCCAGCAATCTGCGGTTCTCCTCGTTCCCGCCCGCAATCAATATGATATTCCTCTCCTCCATTGATACACCTCATCATTTTTTCTTATCCAGCAGAACTTTCTCCGTCAGCGTGCCCCCCGGAGACGCCTCGGTGATCATCTTTGTCACGCCGTTGATGGTGATAAAAGTCCCGGGGCGCAATTCCTTGAGCACATTCACGCTTGCCAGCATGGCATTTTTCTTCACGGTTTTCAGATGTTCCATCCTCTGTTCCAGCAGCGTCCACTCGTTCTGTTTCACTGCGGCCGCCTGCAAAATCTTCTGGTAAATCCGCTGGTCGCTCACAGCGCCTTCCGCTATGAGTTTTTCCAGCTTTTCCCTGCCTTCCGCCAGTTTCTCCTGCTCGGAAGCCACCTTCTTCTGCCGCTCCTTAATATCCTGCAGCTGCTCCGTCAGTTCATACAGATTGGCCACCACTACCACCGTCTTGGTGCTGCCGTAGTTGCCCACGATCTTGGCCTCCACACCGGCACTGGCCGTCATTTCGCCGCCCATGATCCGGCTCTTGCCGCCCTTGGCCACCACCTTCCCCTCGGAGCGCACATTGCAGTCCAGGAAGTAATTCCCCTCAATATCACCGCCCGCCACCAGATTAGCCCGTTCAAAGAACTTGCCCATGATCTGGCCGCCGGCCTTTATGCTGCCCTGTTCCGCAGCGTTAACGCCTCCCCGGAGAATCACATTGTACCCTGCCTCGATGGTGCCGCCGCTGACAAATCCGTCCACGATCACATCGCCTGTGGCACAGATCCGGGCCTTACCGCTGACGGAACCGCTGACATGGATGGTCCCGTCATAAACCACGCTGCCGGTGTAACTGTTCACGTCCCCGTTCACCAGATAGGTCTGCATCACGTTCAATTTGCTGCTCTCCCGGTCATAGGTCACATAGCCCTTGATGGCTGCGGAATAGATTCGGTTTTCGTGGTCCGCCACAATGCCGCTGCCGGTCAGGGGAGGCAGTTCCTTGCCTCTGGCGCCGTCAATGGCAATGCCCGTCACCGTCATGCCCGGCTTCCCTCTGCCCGCAGGACGGTACTGGGCCAGCTTCTGTCCCGGCAGGGCAGTATCCGCTACGATCACATGGGTATAGTCCACGCTGCCGTCCGCCAGAAGTTCCGGAGCATCCGGCAGTTCCCGATTAAAGAACAGCTCATAATGGCCGTCCCTTCCCGGCATGGCGGGTACTCCCCGGGCAATCAGGATCTCATTGCCCCTGGCATCCTCTATGGTGGCCTGGCGCAGACCCTCCGCCTGGATGCCGTGACGCACTTCGTACTTTTTCAACAGACGGCGCAGTTCCGCTATGGTATAACTGCGCCCGTCCGTTTTGGGCAGCGTGATCCACGCCTCCATCAGATCCGCACTGAGCCGAAGCTGGATACGGGTAAAGTCGTCCAGAATGATCCGTTCCTGCCCGCCTCCGCCGCTCCTGTACTTCTCCTCCATCAGCACATGACGCCTCTTGTACATGTCCGACACAGTGTAGATCAGCCGGGCATAACCCGACACGTCCAGGCCGTATTCCAGGCCCAGCCGGATCTGATGCATCTGCTCCGCGTTATACAGGGGGTTGGTGTACCACTTGACGTCCACTTTGGCCAGCATCCCCAGCCGGATCTCTTTCATCTGCATCCAGTTGTAGCAGTTCTGAGCATACAGTTGTACCGGCAGATTATCCTTAAGGCCCAGTTCCACCTCCTGCAGCTGGGCCTCGTACAGCCCCTGGGCCTCCAGTTCCGCCAGATCAATCCCGGGATCCTGCTCCGGCTGCCGTTCCAGCACCTGAACCTCCACCGGCTCCTCGCCCAGGTCCACCAACTCGCCGTTGGCCATCTCGATCAGGCCGTTGGCCGCCTGGAGCAGGTCGTCAATCATCGTCTTGCTTTCCTGAAGAAGCGTCTCTCTGCTCATATAATCCCCGATTTCCTTTCCCTGTCGGAATTCCGCTGCGTCACAGCCAGTTCTTCAAAATGGCCTCCAGCTTCTCCATATCCAGCGGCTTGGCAATATGCTCGTTCATGCCCACGTCTTTGGCCATCACCACATCCTCCGCGAACGCGTTGGCAGTCATGGCGATAATGGGCAGCTGATCCGTATAGCCGCGTCCCAGCCCCCGGATTCCCCGGGCCGCGTCATAACCGTTCATAACGGGCATCTGGATATCCATAAATACCAGGTCATAATACCCGTCTGCGGAAGCTGTCACCATGTCCAGAGCGATCCTGCCGTTCTCGGCGGTCTCGATCTGCAGTCCCGTCATGCCCAGAATCTCCTGGGCAATCTCCCGGTTCAGTTCATTATCCTCCACCAGAAGCACCCGCTTGCCGGAGTAGTCCATCTCCGCGATATCCGCCAGCACATCCTTGGTCTCTTCCTCTTTGTCGCCGTTTACAATCTCTTTGAACACCGAGATCAGCCTGGATTTAAACAGCGGCTTCGCGATGAAGGTATCCACCCCGGCCTCTCTGGCCTGGGCCTCGATCTCCGTCCAGTCATAGGAGGAAAATACGATAATCGGAATGTCCTCCCCCACACTTTGGCGGATCCGGCGGGTGGTCTCCACGCCGTCCATGCCCGGCATCATCCAGTCCACGATCACGGCAAAGAAACCGTTGCCGGCCTCATGCCTCTCGATCACCCGGTCCACTGCTTCCTGGCCGGAAGACACCCATTCGCTGTCCATGCCGATATCCCGCAGAATACCCGCCGTACTCTCGCAGACATCCACATCATCATCCACCACCAGTACGGGCAGCTGCGCCAGTTCCGCTGCAGAGTCCAGATCTTCCTCCTGCAGTTTCAGGAAGATGGTCACGGTAAACCTGGAACCCTCCCCCAGCTTGCTCTCCACCTTGATATCGCCGTTCATCATATTGACGATGTTCTTGGTGATGGCCATGCCCAATCCGGTGCCCTGAACCTTCAGTGCCCGCTCATCGTCGGACCGCTCAAAAGGATGGAATATCTTTTCCACAAATTCCGGCGACATACCGATGCCGTTGTCCTCAAATACAAACTCGTAACAGCCCACTTTCTTCTTATTGGTGGGCTTCTCGAAAATGGTAATGTCGATCTTGCCGCCGTCCGGAGTGTATTTTACCGAGTTGCCCACGATATTGACAAACACCTGCTGGATACGCAGACTGTCGCCAAACACATTCTCATGGGAGATATTGTTGATTTTCACATTCAAATCATGGTTGTGCTCCTTGATCAGAGGCTTCACCATGGTAAGCAGGTTCTCAATCAGTTCGGAGAGATTGAAGTCCTCCTCCGTGAGTACCACCTTGCCGCTCTCGATGCGGCTCATGTCCAGCACCTCATTGATCAGGGACAGCAGATGACGGCTGGCCACCGTGATCTTGGAGAGACAGTCCACCACCCTGTCCCGGTCGTCGATATGGGCGCCGGCAATGGCCGTCATACCGATGATGGCGTTCATGGGCGTACGGATATCGTGGCTCATCTTGGACAGGAAATCAGACTTGGCGTAATTGGCAGCCTCCGCCCGCTCGGCAGCAAGGGCAAACAATTCCTTCTGCTTCTCCTCGTTTTTGATCATCTCGTCTATGCTGCGGATGGTCATCGTCACCGCCTGGGGCTTTCCGTTCTCCGTCTCGCAGGCCACCAGCGTGATCTGGCACCACTCGCTGCTGCCATCGGCCTTTTTCTGGCAGTACTTCATATTGATATGTTCTTTTCCTGCCAGTTCCTTCGTCATATAATCCAGGCTCAGGAACTGCTTCAGATCCTCCCTGGATTCCTCCGCAACGCGGTCCCCTCCAAAGCGTTCGTCCATAGCCTGACGGTAATCCACGGGCCCGTTGTCCCCCTGGATGGGATAAATCATGCGGCAGCTGAAGTCCTGCAGATCCAGGTAATAGACAGCCTGGTAGGCCAGGGCCGTGCTGGCCATGGCGCTCTGGGAGATACGGTTGCTCTTGACAATGAGTTCCTTCTCCGACATCAGCTGCAGAGCCTGACGCTCCTTCTTATAATCCCGCACCCCTATCACCACCACGGCCACAAGACCCACCAGGATCAGCACCACACTGACCTTGTTAAAGGTATCTACACCCGCCAGCAGTTCGGCCTCCGGGATGGTGAGAATGGCCACCCAGCCGTTATCCAGCACATGATAATATACATTCCGCTCATGGTTATCCATGGCTGTGATCCGCTCCAGGGCACCGTCCCCTGCCTCCAGGTCAATCCTGGCCAGGAGGGAATCCATGAATTCCTGGAACTCCTCATATGTATGCCGGAGCGGCGTCTTGTAGAAAAACAGCGTCCCCTGGCTGTCGCAGAGATAATAGCTGGCCAGATTGGGCAGGTCCATCTCCACATTGTTGGCCTCAAAGCCGGAGAAACGGATATCCATGGCCAGGAAGCTGTTGCTGGCAGAAATTCTCTGAAAGAGTGTAACCACAGGCTGGCCGCTGCCCTCCTCCATGTAGGCCGGGGATACATAAACTTTCCCGTCCGCCTGCATGAAACTTGCGTAATACTCCTGCTGCCGGGCCGCATAAGCCTCCACATCGCTTACGGAAAGGCCGTAGGAAATAGTGGCCGTACCGTCCAGAACCCTGCCGTAGACGGAAATATTCTCTTCCCCGAACATCTCCAGCAATCCGTTCATAAAGACATAGAGTCCGCTTTCCAATTCCTCCAGGGTAGCCCCCCGGGCCTCGTAGGACTCCACATAGTCCGTACACAAATGCAGGAAGGACTGGAAAGTGGCCAGATTGGACATCTCCGTGGCCGAGTAATTCTTGACCAGATTACTCCCCAGCTTCTCCGAGTTCCTCATTATGGCAGACCGCATGGATACGATGCATATGATGATAATTATCGTGAGCATTGCCAGCGTCACGATATTGGTCGTCAGCCTCCTGAATATCTTTCCTTTATTGATCTGCCCCATGGTCGATTACTCCTTTATCCGAAATTACATCTGATTTTACCATAACACCATTCACGGGGAATGTCAAACTTTACTTTTCTCTTTTCCAATATTTTCAAATCCCTGTAGATAAGGGGACGAAAGCGTTTTCCATCCACCCCCCTCCAGCCCCTTTTGTCCCCTCACCCCTGCCCCATCTGGGTCCGATACATCCGGGCATACTCCCCTTCCAGGGCCATGAGCTGCTGGTGGGTGCCCTGCTCCGCGATCCGGCCTTCCCGGATCAGCAGAATCAGGTCGGAATCCCGGATGGTGGACAGACGATGGGCGATAATAAAAGAAGTACGCCCTCGGGTGATGTCCAGCATGGCCCGGCGGATATGCTGTTCCGTCACGGTGTCCACGGAACTGGTGGCCTCGTCCAGAATCATGATGGGAGCACGGTTCAGCACCGCTCTGGCGATGGTGAGAAGCTGCCGCTCTCCCTGGCTCAGTTCCGCGCCGCCCTGGTGCAGCACCGTGTCATAGCCCTGGGGCAGCCTGCGGATGAAACCGTCCGCTCCGGCTGCCCGGGCCGCCTCCTGTATCTGTTCCAGCGGCACGTCCCGGTGTCCGTAACTGATATTTTCCCGGATAGAAGTGCCAAACAGCGCCGTGTCCTGAAGCACCACCCCAAAGGCCCGGCGCAGTTCTCCCAGCCGGTACTGCCGCAGATCACAGCCGTCCAGCAGGATGGCCCCCTCCTGCACGTCATAGAATCGGGTCAGCAGATTGATCAGGGTGGTTTTTCCCGAACCCGTGGGACCCACCACCGCCACCCGGGTCCCCGCGGAGATCTCCAGATTGATATGCCGCAGAATGGGCTGATCCGGCCGATAGCCGAAGGTCACGTCCCGGAAACGCACGGCTCCCCGTACCCCGTCCGCGCTTCTGGCCCCAGGCGCATCCTCCGGCTCCCCGTCCTGGTCCAGAATCTCCAGAATGCGCTCCGCCCCAGCCACCGCCGTCTGAAAATTGTTGTATATATTGGCGATATCCACAAAGGGCCTGGAAAACTGCCGGGAATACAGCAGAAAACTGGAAATCTCGCCTACGGTCAGTTTTCCTCCCAGCGCCATCAGACCGCTGGCTATGGCGATGAGCACATAGGTGAGATTGTTGATCACATTCATCATGGGCATCAGATAGGCCATCATCTCCTTCTGGCTCTTTCCGCGCCCTTTCGCGAAGAGCTGCTCCACGAACTTCAGCTTCTTCTCCGGGATATCCTTTACGAGGGGGTCTGTCATCCAGACCGGTCTTTCCTGATTTTCCATACAACCTCCTGTCTGCCCGCTCTGCGGGCGCTGAAATCGGGGTGGGCGGGCCTGCAACGGCCATCTACTCTGTCTTGTCCCCACCGAACATCTGGAAGATGGAGGACAGCCCGGAATCCGACATCCCGGCGAACATGTCCAGGGGATTGTCCCCGCCCATCCCTTCGGGGAAAAGCTCCTGTATCATCTGTATCATCTCCATCATTTCCTGCATCTTTTTGAAGTTGGCTATCATGCTTTTGATATTCTCTATCCTGCTGCGCTCCTCCGGCCCGCTGAAGGGCAGCATCTCGTCCAGAAGCTCGAAAGTGCCGGAATTGTCTCCCTGGAAAAAGTCGGCGGACAGCTGCTTGCCGCCTCCCATCAGCCGCATGCCCGGATGGCGGCGCAGGAAGGAGAGGGTGTACTGCAGCTCCAGCAGTTTTATATAGACTGCGAAGCCGTTCTGCTGCTCAGGGGCCAGGCGGGGCAGGAGTATTTTCAGCATCTGGATCCGGTTGGTGGTGAATAGGGAATCGAATGCGGTGATCGTCTTTGAATTTTGTTCCTCCATGGCGCACTCCTCTCCGGGCATTTTTTTGCCTCCTGTCAATATTCTATGCCCGCAGTGGCAAAAGGTTGCCAAGTTATCTGGCCCATGGACGGAATGCATCACGGACTGATGACAGATCCGCCCCATCGCGGGCATATGTAGACAGGGAGGCATGTGCGCGGAGGGACATTCCTTTACCGGCAGATATCCGGCCGGGGGCCGTCCTCATTGGGAACAGGCCCCAATGGGAGTTTCCTCCCACAGGAGCCTGCATGGGGATGGAGCTTCAGCATGGCTGGAATATCCATCCGGGCCGATGCTTAGTTGCAGCCACAGCCGCAGCCGCAATTGTTGCTGCCGCATCCGCAGCCATAATCACGGTAAACCTCGCATGAAGGCTCCAAGGCAGGTTCCGGTCCTTCCGCATAAGAACGTTTCAGCAGCAGCCACTGCCGCCGCCCCGGCAGCAATTGTCGCCGTTCTCTCTCTGGAATGCTTCCGAATCCGTACTAATCCTCTTCACAGCCCCTCTATATGTAGGGATTATAGAACAAACCCAAGTGGGTTGTCAAGAAAAATCTCGCGTTTTCAGCGAATCCCCGCTTGGCCAGGCTTGTCGATTCCCATGCTCCTTACAAAATTCCTTTCGATTATTATTTTTTCTACTTGACAATCGGGCATTTTTTATTTATTATATAATGTAGCTGTTGGCAGAGAGTTCTCTTTCTATCAAAGCGGCGCGTGGCTCAGCTTGGTAGAGCGCTGCGTTCGGGACGCAGAGGTCGCAGGTTCAA
>OFFT01000516.1_pt1 | contig 27990 bp, 27 predicted proteins | sample 1521581 | NCBI WGS metagenome assembly OFFT01 (sample SAMEA3504084, study PRJEB24116) | mouse gut metagenome | biome: mouse gut; feature: mouse-associated habitat; material: faeces | place: Denmark | collected 2011
TAAGGGTGTAGGTCGTTTACGCGGCGCGAGGGTTCAAATCCCTCTTTCTCCGTTTTTGCTATCGTATGAAATGAGAAGTGTTGATCAGGTTCAGCACTTCTTTTTTTATATCTGCATATTTAATGCCTGCATAGAAGGGCGGCTAAAATGACGGCCGAAATGAAAATTCCGGGCAACGCGAACTTTACACGGTTTGAATAATCTGGTATGATATTTCTGGAGTAAAAAGCATGGTTCAGTATTCTGAGAGCTGCCCTCATGGATATTGATGCGATAAAGAGATCAGGCAGCAGGCGTAAAAGACAGGAATTTAACCAGGAGGTTTTGTTATGGGATTTATGTTATTGGCCGGAGGATTTGTTGTTGTTCTGATTCCCGTTGTGATTGCGGTGGTGTCATCTGTCGTATCGGCAGTGGCGGCGTCACAGGATATCGGGGAGGATGAATAAGGATTGCAGGGCTCGAAGACTGAAGATAAGAAATGCCGGAAATCAGGACAGAGAAAAGTAAATTTTTCACTGTCCTGATTTTTTAACAACTTCTTAACACGGTTTTTATTTCTTTTTCGCTGATTTTTCTGTAGGATAATGCATAGAGATAATTTAGTATATTGGGGAAGACGTGTGTCTTTGCCGTGAAACAGATATTTTGTGTAGAGGGAAGGGAGGATATAGATAACGGATGAATGAAAAACTGAAAGAAAAGACGAAGGAATCCCTTTCGAGCGTGCTGCCGATCACGATGATCGTTCTGGTCTTAAGTGTGACGCTGGTGCCGCTGGAGATCAGTACGCTGGTGTTGTTTCTGACGGGGGCTTTTCTTCTGATCATGGGCATGGGGCTTTTCCAGCTGGGCGCGGAGATGGCGATGACGCCGCTTGGACAGGGTGTCGGCGGCAGGCTGGTCAAGAGCAACAGTATCGTACTGATGGCGGTGGTCTGCTTTATCATGGGAGCCATCATCACGATCTCGGAGCCGGATCTGCAGGTGCTGGCGAATCAGGTGTCGGCGATTCCGAATATGGTGCTGATCCTGACCGTGGCGGTGGGCGTGGGAATCTTTATGGTGATCGCGCTGCTGCGTATTGTGTTTAAGGTAAGACTATCCATGCTGCTGGCGATTTTGTACATATTGGTGTTTGTGTTGTCCTTCCTGACCCCGTCGGATTTTATCGCGGTAGCTTTCGATGCGGGCGGTGTAACGACCGGGCCGATGACAGTGCCCTTTATTATGTCGCTGGGCGTGGGTCTTTCCGCGGCGCGGAGTGATAAAGAAGGAAGCAATGACAGTTTCGGTCTGATCGCGCTGTGCAGTGTGGGACCGATTCTGATGGTGCTGCTTCTGGGTATCTTCTATCATCCCACAGAGGCGATTTACACGGCAGTGGAGATACCGGAGCTGGTGACCACCCAGGACGTGGTGCGGGAATTTGTGGCGGAGATACCGGATTATGTGCGGGAGGTACTGAGCAGCATTCTGCCGGTGATCGGTGTGTTCCTGCTGTTTCAGCTGCGGGGAAAGATCTACCGCAAGCGTCAGGTACAGAGAATGGCGGTCGGGTTTATTTACACGGTGCTGGGGCTGATCCTTTTCCTGACCGGGGTGAATGTTGGGTTTGCTCCCGTGGGTAGCCTGTTGGGCAGCGGTATTGCGGACAGCAGTTATAAGTGGGCGTTGATTCCGGTGGGAATCATCATTGGTTACTATATTGTTAAGGCCGAGCCTGCGGTGCAGGTTTTGAATGAGCAGGTAGAGGAGATCACGGGCGGTAACGTATCTTTTAAGATGATGAACGCCGCGCTCTCGGCAGGCGTGGCCTGTGCGGTAGCGCTCTCCATGGTGCGCGTATTGACGGGAGTCAGCATCTACTGGATCATCATTCCCGGTTATACACTGGCCTTTATTTTAAGTAGACTGGTACCGCCTGTTTTCGTCGGTATCGCCTTCGACTCCGGCGGCGTTGCCAGCGGTCCCATGACTTCCACGTTCCTGCTGCCGCTGGCCATGGGAGCCTGTACGGCCGTGGGCGGCAATGTGGTGGCGGATGCCTTCGGCATCGTGGCGCTGGTGGCGCTGGCTCCACTGATCGCGATTCAGTGTATGGGAGTCGTATCGGCACGTAAGGCCAGGGTAGTGAAGCAGCCGATTCAGGCGATCGAGGATCTTATTGTGGATCTTGAATAAAAAGACCTGCCAGAGCATCTACAATGCAGATGAGCGGAGACTGGTATCATGGAGAGGAGGCACGGTTAGTAACATGACAGATAATATAAAGCCACAGGTTGTTCCAAGACTGCTCCTTACGATCACGAAGGAAGAGGATCAGCGGAAACTGGAGGAACTTTTTGATTCCATGAATGTGCCGGTCTGTTTTCAGTTCAGGGGAAAAGGAACGGCACCCTCGGAGATGATGGATATTTTCGGAATGCGGGGGACTACCAGGCTTCTTTCGGGGGCGGTACTGCCCAAAAGCCAGGTGAAGACCGTATTTGAGATGTTGTATAAGCAGCTTCATTTTCGCCATAAAGGCGGCGGCATCGCGATCACGATTCCGCTGAATGCCCTGCAGAACCATATTTTGCAGGTTCTGGATGAAGAGGAACGGGCGTGGACGGAGATAGAGGCGGCGAAGAAGGAAATGCCGAAGGGAGAGGAAGAGCAGATGGGCGAGAAGACGGAATATACGGTGATCTGGGTTTCGGTAGACGGCGGTTACAGTGACGACGTGGTGGATGCCGCGCGGAATGCGGGAGCCAAGGGCGGTACGGTGATGAAAGGACGTCGGCGCAATTCCAAGAGTGTCAGCAGGCATTTCGGCATTAAGGTACAGGAAGAGCAGGATTTTGTCATGATCGTGGTGCCAAAGGAGCGTAAGACGGAGGTCATGACGGCGATCGCTTCCGTATGCGGCCTCGGAACGGAGGCGCACGGGGTAGTGCTGGCGCTGCCGGTGGAGGACGTTATGGGGTTGACACATTAATCCGGGATTTTCTCCCGGTGTTAACAGTACAGTTGCTGAAACGTTGATAAAAGTGCAGATATAGTAAACGGCAGTCAGGTTTTTAAAATAAAGCAGTTAACGCAGGTTTGCCGGAAAAATAAATCGGGGCGTCTCCTTAGCGACATTGGAGAACGCCCTGATTGTCTGTGTTATCGTATGTAGTGGGTATAAACGCGCTTTTCTGTTTCCGGCAGTCCGAACTGTTCCTTCCCAAGTGCGATGCTTTTCATCAGGAAGGTCATATTTCTTGCCAGCACCCGCATTGTCTGCAGCCCTTCGTCATCCTGCATTGCCTCACCGGCACCCCGCCCGTGTACGCTGTTCCAGTACTGGCTGGAAGCCACCGGCATACCGGTGATGGTGAAGTATTTGTTCAACTCGTCGAAGGTGGCGGAACAGCCGCCGCGCCTTGCCACTGCCACGCTTGCGCCGACTTTCATCGTCTTGTCGAAAGCGGTGCTGTAGAACAGCCGGTCCAGACAGGCGATCAGGGTAGCGTTGGCGGATGCATAGTAGACCGGGCTGGCGATCACCAGGCCGTCGGCTGCCTCGAATTTGGGTGCGAGCCGGTTCACTTCGTCGTCAAAGACGCAGCGGCCTCTCTCCGCGCAGGAGCCGCAGGCGATACAGCCGCGGATATCCTTGTTGCCGATCTGTACGATCTCCGATTCGATGCCGTTTTGTACGAAAATCTGTTCCATTTCTTTCAGGGCAATGGAAGTGTTGCCGCCAGTGCGGGGGCTTCCGTTGATCATTAGTACTTTCATTCTATGGTTCCTCCTTTTGTCTTTCCGATGATTTGAATTGGTTACTGATTTGATGTAATACTATGGTAACACAGATTACACAAAAAAGACACCTGCAAGGCAATCGGAATAGAGTACATTTCCCGATTGCTAAAGTCGTGTCATCTCATTGTTGCGTTTCCGGAATGAATGCTACTATTTAAGCACAAAATAAAAAACTGGGAGGGATTACAATGAAGAGAAACAGATATTGGGCATTATTGTTGACAGCAGTGCTGACAACCGGTATGCTGGCAGGCTGTGGCGGTGGAAAGGAGAACAGCACGCAGGGGACGGCGGAAAATGACACCCCAGAGCAACAAACGGAAGGAGCTTTGGACGAGGAAACGGCAGAGGATGTGGAGGGTACAGGAAGTGAGTCGGAAAGCTCCGAAACGGATACAGCCGCCAATGCCGCAGGAGCGTATGGAGCCGGAGAATGGAGAATCTACGATGAGGAGATTACGCTGACCTTCGGAGATCCGTATGATATCAACAATGAAGGATTTACGGCAATGGCAAATATCGGCGAACCCTATGATGACAATCGCTGGATCCGCTATTATCGGGAGGAAGTGGGAGTCAATGCCGAGTATTCGCTGCTTGCACCGAATACGGAGGATTATAAGCAGATGCTGACACTGGCCATGACATCGGGAGACCTGCCGGATGTATTCTGGGTGCCGGATATGATAACCTATCAGCAGCTGATCGATGCGGAAGCGGTGGCGGACCTGACGACATTGTACCAGACAGAGGCCAATCCGACCTTGAAAGAACTGGTTGAGGGAGAAGGCGATAATTTCCTGGACAACTATAAAGTTGACGGAAAACTGTATTGTGTACCGGGGAAAATGCCTTCTACCAACGGTTACAGTTATCTGTGGCTTCGGAAAGACTGGTTGGACAAGTTAGGGCTTGCGGTTCCGAAGACAATGGACGAGGTCGCGGATGTGGCGAGGGCCTTTGCCACACAGGACCCGGACGGAAACGGCAAGGATGATACGATCGGACTAAGCATTGATTCTTCCTATACCAAAATGGGATCCATGGGTATCTTCTGGGCGTTTGGCGGAAAGCTGGCCAATAATAATTTCTGGTGTACGCAGGAGGACGGAACGGTCGGATTCTCCATGGTACAGCCGGAAGTGAAGGATGCTCTGAAATGGCTGAATACATTATACGAGGAGGGTATTCTGAACCAGGAGTTTTCTACGTTTAATTTCGTGGATTATCCGGAATTGCTGGCTTCCAACCGATGCGGCATGTTCTATGGATGTCATTGGTATGCGATCTATATCAATGCGATCAAGGATGAGATTCCCGAGGCGGAATGGATACCGATCCTTGCACCGGGAACAGACGGAAATCCCGCGCCCGTTTATGCGAATGTGGATACTAACGGTCTGTATTGTGTGAATGCGGCGTGTGAGAATCCCGAGGCTGCCTTTGCCGTTTTCAATGCATACGTGGAGAAGTTATTCGGTGAGCAGAATGATTTCGAGAATTTCTTTGCCTGTGAAGTGGATTCCAACGTATGGCAGCGAGGGCCTGTCAGTATGCTTGCGGCGGATACGGACTTAAAACCTCATCGGGAGATGAAAGAAGCGCTTAAGAACGATGCGATGGACGAGCTGACAGGTGTGGGAGCAAGTTACTGGAAATATATCCAGGAGGGATCTTTGACTTATCAGTTGGAGTTTGGGCCGGAGGGTTCCTGCTTTAATCTGGTAGACGATACGTATCCGGATATTTTCAACTGGAATGCGTATCAGGGTGTTCCGACGCAGACACAGGCAGCCAGGGCCGGCGGTATGCAGGAGATCATCGACACGGCATATATCAAGATGATCAACGGTGAGCTGGAGATCGAAGAGGGATTTGACAAGATGGTATCCGACTGGATGGCGGCAGGCGGCGAACAGGTGACGCAGGAGGTCAATGAAATGATCGCGGCCAGATAAGGAGGATGGGCGTCAGAAGCATGAGGAGAGTCACTATGGAAGTATGGAATGGAAAAGAAGGAAAGAAGTCCGGTAAAAAGAACCTGCAGCTTCACGTAATGATGCTGCCGACGATTTTGTTCCTGATCGTATTTTCTTATGTACCGATGGTCGGAATTATCATTGCCTTTCAGAAATTTAATCCGGCAAAGGGGCTGTTTGGTAAGAACAAATGGATCGGATTGGAAAATTTCAGATATATTTTTTCACTGCCCAATACAAAGCAGGTGGTGATCAATACGCTGGTCCTGTCTGTGTCGAAAATCGTGATCGGTACCCTGCTTGCCATTGCTGTGGCACTGTTGTTAAACGAGTGCAGGAATCGTATCTTGAAGAAAAGTGTGCAGACCATCATCTATTTTCCGTATTTTATTTCATGGATCATTTTGGCGGGGATGATCGGGGATATGTTGTCCCCGTCATCCGGCATCCTCAACCAGCTGATCACGGCGCTTGGCGGTAAACCGATCTATTTTCTGGGAGATAACCGCTATTTCAGGACAACATTGATCATATCGGATCTCTGGAAAACATTTGGTTATAACAGTGTCATCTACCTGGCGGCGATCACCGGCATCGACAGTTCTCTGTATGAGGCGGCAGCCATAGATGGAGCCGGCCGATGGAAGCAGATCCTGTATGTGACGCTTCCGGGTATGAGCATGATCATCATATTGATGAGTGTGCTGAATATGGGTAATATTCTGAATGCGGGTTTTGATCAGGTGTATAACCTGTATTCGCCCGGGGTGTATGAGAGCGGCGATATCATCGATACGATGGTGTACCGGATGGGAATTGAGCAGGGACAGCTGGCTCCTTCGGCCGCGGTTGGTTTGCTGAAATCGGTGGTATCATTGCTGTTGATCGCGGGATCTTATTATATCGCGGATAAAAAGTTTGATTACAAGATCTTTTAGGAGGAACCTATGAAGAAAGCGGAAGAACAGGAACTGCGGTTTGTGCAGTCTGCTTCCCAGAAGACGGGACAGGCGGTGATCGGCATTTTGTTGGTATTGACAGGGATGCTTTGTTTTGTTCCCTTCTGGTACATTGTCTGTCAGAGTTTCAGTTCCAATGAGGCGATATCGGCAGGGAAGGTGGGTCTGCTGCCGGTGGAGTTCCAGCTGGATTCCTATCTGTATGTGCTTAAGCGTGCTCCATTCTGGAAAGCGGCATGGATCACGGTTCTTCGCGTGGCGGTGGGTCTGCCGCTTGGCATGTTTCTGATGGTCACGGCGGCTTATCCGTTGTCTAAAGGGAAGCGGTTTCCGGGGAGAGATTTCTATGTGTGGTTTATTTTTTTTACAATGCTTTTTCATGGTGGTCTGATTCCCACTTATCTGGTGGTCAGGGAACTGGGACTACTGAATACCGTCTGGGCAATGATCCTGCCGTGCGCCGTCAATGTTTTTAACATGCTGCTTGTTCTCAGCTTTTTCCGGCAGCTTCCGGTGGAGCTGGAGGAGTCGGCTTCGCTTGACGGGGCGGGACATTGGAGAATCCTGTGGAGCATCTTCCTGCCGGTCTCCAAACCGGTTCTGGCTACGGTGGCATTGTTTACGCTGGTGCAGCACTGGAACAGCTGGTTTGACGGCATGATCTATATGAAAGCCGACCGATATCCGCTCCAGACATATTTAAGAAGCATTATTATAAGCTTTAATTTTTCAAATCTGACGCCTTTAGAGCAGATGCAGCTATCCAATTTTAATGAGAATGCATTGAAAAGTGCGCAGATGGTGATCGGTACGATACCGATTCTGCTTGTCTATCCGTTCCTGCAGAGATATTTTGTATCGGGAATAACACTGGGGAGTGTCAAGGGATAAAGGCAGAAGCTGTGGTTAGTTAATGAAGTGAAAGGAAAGGGAAAGGGTAGCAGAATGGACAGAAGGAGAGACAAAATATATGTTTAGTGTTCCGGAACAGAAGAGGGTACGCGTGATCCTGGATGCGGATGCAAAAAACGAGGCGGACGATCAATATGCGATCGTACATGCGCTGCTGACGCCGAAATTTGATGTAAAAGGGCTGATCGGGGCCCATTATGGCAGCAGGCAGTATGCCGATTCTATGAACAGAAGTTATGAAGAATGCAGGAAACTGGTTTCCATGTTGAAAAAAACACAGGAGGTGCCTGTGTATAGAGGCGCTTCGGAGGCGGTAAAAGATGAGGGATGTTTTGAGTATTCCGAGGGGGCAAAAGCTATCGTAGAAGAATGCATGGCTGAGGATGAAAGGCCTTTGTTTGTCGCTTTTACCGGACCGATTACGGATCTTGCCTGTGCGTGGCTGGCACATCCGGAGATTGCCGGAAGGATGACGGCGATCTGGATCGGAGGGGGTGCGTATCCCGACGGCGGGCTGGAGTTTAACCTTTCCAATGACGTGAAGGCGGCAAATATTGTTTTTCAATCCGATATTGATTTGTGGCAGGTTCCGGTCAATGTCTATAGTAAAATGATGGTCAGCCTGACAGAACTTGAAATGAAGGTTGCCGGCTGTGGAGAGGTGGGAGATTATCTGTTTCGTCAGTTGGTGGAGTTCAACGATTCCCTGGCGGAGCAGCTTTACTGGCCCAACGGGGAAAGCTGGTGTCTTGGCGATTCTCCGGTGGTAGGGCTGATGATGGACCAGATGCATTTCCTGGCAGGGGAACAGGAAGCGCCGGCGGTAGATCAGGATCTGAGATATCATTTTTCCGGAGGGGGCAGGAAAATCAGAGTGTATCACGATATCAACGACCGCTTTATTCTGGAAGATTTCTACGCCAAGATTAAGAAGTACGCACGGAAACATACATAGGAATCAAACAAAGTATGGGGTGCATTATGGAGAACGCTGAGGGAATCAAAGGCTTTGAACAATGGGAGAGATATGTCCGTGAGAATGAAGCGCGTCTGGCTGGTCAGGAACAGAGACATAATACGGTATATGTGAACGATGTCAATGTACTGCAGTATCCGTATCAGCGGATACCGAATGCGGGAATCTGGCTCCAGGACAGCCGCAAACATATTTTAATCTATGCGTCAGGAGAAACGGGAGAGGTTGTCTTTCACAGGGATTTCCAGAAGGATACGGAGACAGGGCCCGTGCATATGCACAGTAACATAGAGATTGGTTTTGTAGTCAGGGGATGTGCGAGACAGTCTTTCAACGGTAAGGAATACCGATTCAGGGCAGGAGATTTCTGGATTACGAATCCGAACTGCTATCACTGTGACATTTATCATCTGGAGGAATTGTTTACGGTTTATTTTTCAATCTCGTTGGAGACTTTTGATTCCGCGATTCTGGGATTTGTGGAAAATTCGGAGATTCAGCAGTTCTTGAGGACCTCGCTGATGCGGCAGAAGATGATCCGGCAGTTTCTGCATTTTACAAGAAAAAGCAATGGAGGGATTGCGGCGCAGCGGATCTTGAATCAGATCCTTCAGGAGATCATTGAGAAGAAGACAGGCTATGAAGATGTGGTGAAAGGCCTGACAAAGCGTTTGGTGGAGGAATTGTCTGTCAGCTATGACTTCCTGGTGGAGATGGAAGAGAAGAGGAGGTTGCGGGATCTTCTGTATCAGGAAGTGGAGCAGTATCTGCAGAAGCATTACCACGATGCCAACATTGATAATCTTGTGCAGGAGTTCCACTATAATGAAGATTATTACAACCGGCTGATCCGGGAATACAGCGGGCAGACTTACAGTGAGAGATTAAAGACGATACGGCTGCAAAAGGCGGAGGAGCTGCTGCGGGATTCGGAGCGAAGCATCGAGGAGATTATCGCGCGGGTCGGTTATCAGAGCAGAAGCTATTTCTATGATATGTTCCGCAAGGAGTATGGGATCACGCCGGCTCAATATCGTAAAAGAATGCAGGCAGAGAAAGAGGGCGCCGAATAAAGACGCCTCTCTTCTCTGTCTGTATCACTTTTCCCAGATGACCCGGTACAGTCCGTGCCAGAAAAGCCAGACCGCCAGCAATGCCGTGAGCAGGTCCGAGACGGCCTGAGCCATCAGGACGCCATAGTAGCCGGCCAGTCTTGCGGCGAGCAGGATTACGACGGCAAAGAGCACGCCCTGTCTGCTGACGGATAACAGGAAGGCGTTCCATGCTTTTCCGGACGACTGAAAAATACAGGTGGTGACGAGGACGACTGCTATAAAAGGCATACCGACCAGCTGCATACGCAGCATGGGGATGCCGGTTTCCACAATGACAGGATCTTTTATGAATAACCCAATCATAGGACGCGCCGTGAGAGCAAGAATGAGAGCCAGAAGCAAGCCTGTGCCGGTCTCAAAGCGATAGGAAAACTGCAGGATCTTCTGCAATCGTTTGTGATTTCCGGCGCCATAGTTATAACCAATCAAAGGTTGGCCGCCGAAGGCAAAGCCGACCAGGATGAGGACAGCGATCATGTTGATCTTCATCACAATTCCCATAGCCGCAACCCGCTCATTTCCATATGGAAGCAGGAAGCGGTTCATAAGGGCGATACCGAAGCTCTGCATGAAATTTGTGATCGAGGCCGGAAAGCCGATGGCCAGGATCTGGCCGATCTCAGCGGCGGAGATATGAAAACCGGCCGGATTGATGGACAGCTTCCGGCTCTTGGTCATAAGGAACCAGACAAAGAAAAGATCGGCACAGATATTTCCAAGCACCGTGGCGATCGCGGCGCCTGCCGCTCCCAGACCGAGCACCGATATGAAGATCGGATCCAGTATGATATTGACGACGGATCCCAGTATGGTTCCCGTCATGGAGGCTGTGGCGAAGCCTTCCGTCCGCAGCAGGTTGGAGGGCGTAAAGGACAGGATGATAAAAGGTGCGCCCAAGACGATGAAGGTATAATATTGGGAAACGTAAGTATGGGTATTCTGGTCAGCTCCTAACAAGGACAGAATCGGCTGTCTGAACAGGAGCATCAGAACTGTGATCAGAATACCACACACGATGGCCGCATAGAAGCAGAAAACACTGAGTCGTTTTCCGTCCTCATCCAGTTTCCGCCCAAACAGTCTGGAGATGACCGAGCTGCCGCCCAGCCCGAAGATGTCACCCAGGGCGATCATCAGCGTAAAGACCGGCGCGCCGAGAGATACGCCGGCGATCAGGTCGGTGTTTCCCGTTCTGGCGATGAACCAGGTGTCCACCATATTGTAGACAAGGGAAATGACCATGCTGAACACTACCGGTAGCGCCAGTTTGAAGTATGCTTTGTGTACGGGGACTATTTCAAAGAGTTCGTTTGCCATGGAATGTGGGTCTCCTTTTTCATAAAATTGTACCGGTGTAACAGTTCGGCTTTCGGCTGCCCTGCCACGTACCGTTTTCTATTTTAAAGGCATTGCTTGTGTTTTGTTGTGACATATGGCACAATAAACAAAAATATCGGAAATATTTTACAGATATTGTGGGTGCGTGGTTCGGAATATTTGGGGTTTACGCTGAAAGGCAGGGATTAGTCCATGAAAGAGATCACTGATACAGGGATGCTCAATGACTATATGACAAAGAATCAGATCGAGAATCTTTTCGAAACGAAGCAGCTTCCTTTTCGCCTGTGTGAGTATGACAGGGGAGAGATCTTAAACAATATCCGGGATTCCGGCAGCTGCCTGCAGTTTGTTGTTGACGGTGAAGTTCAGATCTACGCAGTCCGCAGTGACGGAAACCGGTATCCGCTCTGTTTTCTGGACGGTTTTACTGTGCTGGGTGACATGGAATTCTGCGGAGAGGGGAATCTTCCGTTTCTGGTGGAAGCCGTGCGGAAGGTACACTGCATAGAGCTGCCGTTGTATGGCTGTAGAGCCGCTTTATGGAACGATAATACATTCCTGCGCTATCTGCTCCGCTCCGTATCCCATAAACTGGCCCTGGTCTCCCGGCAGGACGCGGAATATTCCACATTGGAAGAGAAGTTGCTCCATTATCTGCGGCAGGAATGTCCGGGCGGGCAGATGCACGGTGTGGAACATGCCGCGACCCATCTGCATTGCAGCAGGCGGCAGCTGCAGAGGCTGTTAAGATCGCTGTCAGATCGACAGGTGATAGAGAAGATCGGGAAAGGGATTTACCGGCTGTTGATTTTCGGTGTGTGTCTTCTTGCAGTCCAAAATGTATCGTGGTAAAATTTTAAAGACAAAAATACTGATAACGTGAGGGGAAAATGAATCTTCCAGTGAAATTAAAAGACATGTCCCTAAAGAAGAAAATACTGTCTGGCTATTTCCTGATCATATGTATTGTACTGCTGTGCATGTCTTTTATGATGATAGTCTGCTGGGAACAGATTATTAAGAAAAATGTCAGCAAATCTATCTACAGCAGCAACTATCAAATCAAAAAAAGCATTGATAACTACTTTGACAGCGTGATCAAACTTTCTGAGTTTCCATATCTCGACACAGAGATATTGGATATTCTGCGTAAAGATTACAGGAACATGAATAATACGCACAAAGTGGCCAGTCAGATCGCTGATATCGAAGCTATTGCTCCCAAACTGTACAATCATATCTATTACATGCATAATCAGATCGATGCGGTCTGGCTCTACCCGGCGCATATGGATTACTATGCATTCCGCTCCCGGATATCCGGAACCACCGGATATCATATCAAATCTGAGAGCTGGTTTTCTAAAGTGAAAGAAGGAAACGGGAAACCGTTTATCATAGGTGTTCACAAAGAGAATGCTGTCAACCGGGACTGGGAAGTGATCTCTGTGGCACGGAGTATTCTGGATCCGGATACAGGAGAATATCTGGGCATGATCGTGATTGACTGTTCTGTTGAGAATTTTGCCAGGCTGTGGGATTCTTCTGAATACAGCGAAAGTGTCGTCGTCGTTTCAGACAAGAGTGATCGTCTTATCATTCCTTATCCGGAAGAACAGAAAAAGGAAATCGAAAAAACACTGACAGCCAATAAAGACAGCTTCGAGGAGGAGGGGCGGCTCTATCAGATATATATGAAGGAGCAGACATGGTATGTGGCTGTGACAAAGTTAAATTATATGAGTGGACGGATTTATCATCTTGTGCCGATTGGGAATGCACTGCGCAGTGTAGCTGTCACTTTTACACTGGCTGTGGTCTGTATGTTTGCGCTTGGTATTCTGCTGGTATTTATCAGTGTTAAGATAGCAAGAACGATCACACAGCCGATAGAACGGCTGATCTCTACGATGGAATCTGTGGAATCGGGCGATCTGTCTTTACAGACGGAGGAATTTCATGGAGAGATGGAGATCTTGTCTCAAAAATTCAATCATATGGTCAAGCGGATCGATGTCATGTTCAAAGAAGCAAAGGAGCAGGAGCATGAGAAACACAGAATGGAGATGTTGGCGCTGCAGTCACAGATCAATCCTCATTTTCTGTATAACACGTTGAACTCTATCCGGTGGCTTTCGGAGCTGCAGGGAGCAGATAAAGTGACGCAGATGCTGGACGAGCTTGTGAAAGTGCTTCGTTTTGTGGCCAAAGATACCGGGGAATTTGTGACAGTAGATCGGGAGATCACGTTTATCAAAAGTTATATCCGTATTCTGAATTTCAGGTATTTCGAACGATTTTCTTTTATTATGGATATACAAAAAGAGGCTGAGCCATGTATGATTCCGCGTTTTATCCTCCAGCCTCTTGTAGAAAACGCAGTATTACATGGATTTGACGGTAATGATATCTGTGCGACTGTCAAGATTGACATACATTTGCAGGAAAACGAACTGCTTTTATGTGTAACAGATGACGGAAAGGGAATGTCCCGCGAAAGGATCGAAGAAATTCTGACTGTTGGGCACAGTTCGGAGAAGAGCCTGAATAAGATAGGAATCTATAACGTAAATCAGCGGATCAAACTGCTTTATGGACAAAAATATGCCATAAAGATTGACAGCATGGAGGGATGCTATACGAAAGTTACCATAAGAATCCCGGCACAGCGCAGGAGGACGGAAGATGAGTAGAAAGATAAAAGTTCTTATTGCAGATGACGAAGTACTGGTCAGAATCGGCATCATCCATGCATTTTCCTGGGAGGAAAATGGATTTGAGATCGTAGGGGAAGCCTCAGATGGAGAAGGCTGCCTTGAACTGACACACAAATACCGTCCGGATCTGATCGTCTTGGATATCAATATGCCCGGGATGAATGGACTGGAGGTTCTGCAGAGGCTGAAAGAGGAAGAATATCCAGGCAAGATCATCATGCTCACCTGCTATGATGAATTTGCATATGTGCGGGAAGCGCTTCGGGCCGGGGCAGCAGACTATGTGCTGAAATCCGATTTAAATGAAAGCTGTCTGTCAGATGCCGTACTCCGTCTGGAGTATGGCGATGAAGGTCAGTCTGGTGAAGAGACGGCCTCTTCACAGAAGATAAGATCGGAAAAATATCTGCGGCAGATGATTGACGGCTGGTCGTTGGGGGAGAAGGGCGAGTTGAAATTCCACCCACAGTGTTTTTGTGCTGTAACAGGCAGGATCCGGGAAATGGAAAAGATAACGGCCCGTTATGCCGGTAAAGGAATGGACTTGTTTTATCGTTCGCTCAATTCTCTTCTGGAACAGGCGCTGCACAACTGCAGGGAATATGACATTCTGCAATATGATCGTGAAAACATTGGAATTTTTCTCAGCTTTTCGGATATTTCCAGTATACATGATATGTGGATGCAGATTCGAAGACTGCTGCCGCACATACATTCCATTATGCAGGATTATCTGGATCTGGATATGGTTTTTGGTGTCAGCGGACTTTGTTATGGCGAAGAGGAGATCCGTAAAGCGTGGGATCAGGCATGTGTTGTGCTGGAAAGAAGTTTCCTTGAGAAAAGAGATATCTTTTATTATGATGATGTGCGGGAAAATTTTCAAAACAGGGAAGAACTGCTTGGAAAGCTGGAACAGTGGGAGGTGCTGTTAAAAGAGCAGGTTGTTGACGACCGGTTGGAGGAAGTTCGTGAAACGATGCAGGCATGGTGCGAGCAGATCCGTAAAAGTAAAGTGGTGGATTCCGGTCATATCAAGGCATTCTTTCAGGATATGATCAAGCTGATCCAGGCCAGAGAGAGAAACTGGACGGATCTGGAGATGATCGAGAAGATTGGGGAGCAGGAAACGCTGGAAGAGACGGAGACTCTGATCTATGCTTATCTGGACAAAATCCTGCCCGAGAGCACTGACCAGGGGACGAACTGGCAGGTGCGCAGGGCGTGTGATTACATCAGGGAGCATTATAAAAAAGATTTAAACCTGGGGTGCATCGCAGAATATCTTGAATTGAGTGAGAGTTATACGAGCAGGATCTTTAATAAGTATATGGGTATGAATATTCCGGCCTACATTAATCAGGTCAGAATCGAGAAAGCCAAGGAGCTTCTGCTCAATACCAATAAGAAAATATACGAAATTGCTTTGGAAACAGGGTATCTTTCAACTACGGCATTTCATATCGCGTTTAAGAAGCAGGAGGAGATCACACCGATCGAATTCAGAAACAGGCAGATATGACAAAATATAAAATAATATGACAAAAAAGAAAATTGTCACGGTAATCCCGCACTGTCTTACGACGCAGAGCGGGATTTTTGGCGTTAGATGCAGCAAAAATGAAAGTGATTCAATAAGGATGAAAATAGGAAAATAAGGTGACAATTCTTATAATGAATCTATAAGGAGCCGGAACCTTACGCGTGACAGACGGCAAAGAAACAAGCCGCCTGCTCTATTATGAAAAAGACAATGAAGGGAGAAAACTATCACTTATGAAAAGAAAATCAGCCATAAAGATTACAGGACTTTTGATGTGTTTATCCATGTTTGCAGGATTGACAGCCTGTGGTTCACAGCCTGCTGCCGATCCTGCACCAGCAGAAGACAGTAAGCCGCAGAATACGGCAGAAGCAGAAACGGAGGATACCGAAACAGGGGATGCTGCAGTTGTTGAAGCAAATAATGACAGCGGAGAAGGCGTGACATTGACGATCGGCGTATGGGCAGACGATGAATCCAGAAGGCTGGAGAAAGCATTTGAAGGGATTGAAGAAGATCTGGGCGTTCGGATTGAGTTTCTCAAGTATCCGAGTGACTCTGATTTCTGGGACAATATTCCTGCACAGATCGCAGCTGGCACAGCGCCTGATATTATTTCCTGTACCAATGAACATTATCTGCAATATATCGATCAGGGATTGTTTGAGCCGCTGACAGAATATGTAGATTCAGGAGTGATCAGTCTGGACGGGACATGGGCCAAGGCTATGGACGCATGGAAGATTGATGATGTTGTATATGGTATACCGTATGCTTTAAATCCTGGCGTGTTTATCGTGAACAACAATATGTGGGAAGAGTTTGGTCTGGGTGACGCATATCCGACTACATGGGATGAAGTCCTTGCTGTCTGCAAAAAGGTGAAAGACGAGCATGACATGGCGGCATGGTGTGTTAATATTCAGGAATATCATTTGACGAACATAGCGCTCTCTTTCGGCGGAGGATGGGATTTTGGTAAGAATATTGGTGCGAAAGAAAATGCGGAAGCACTGCAGTTTTTGATCGATGCCTATAAGGAAGGCTATATCGTTACGCCCACGGAATTAGGCCTTGGCGGCGACATGGATGTTATGATCCAGCAGTCCGCACTGTTCTCTACGGGTGGTGCATGGTATCAGGGTGGTTTTGCCACAGAGGCGCCGGACATTGAGCTGAAATATCTTCCGATCCCGAAAGGTGGGAGCGGTAATGGCGGCGGCACATGTCATTCCGCAGCTCTTGTGGCACTCAAAAATTCTCAGCATCCGGAAGAAGTTGCCAAAGCAATCAGTTATGTAGCAGAAGGCAGCAAGCTGTATGAAGCAGTGGTCGATGTGACGGAGGTTATTCCTGCCGGAGAGGCGTATTTTGACTATTACAAAGAAAAAGTTCCTGCACTGACGGAGCTGGTAGGTTATCTGGATGATACAACACCTTTCAGTTATCCGACGCAAAGCAAAAAGTTTGCTGACAGCCTGATCAATTTGCTGCAGGAGACGATGTTTGATGACGGCTCTGAAATGACGGGACAGGATATTGTGGATCAGTTGTCTGCTGAATACGGTGCCGAGTAAAGAATAACATAATTCAGACAAGATTATTTCAGCCCGGTTTCCGGGCTGAAATTTGTAGTATATCGCGTCGCAGAAATGGAGAAAAAATGAGAAAAAAAGCAAAGATTAAATATAAACGGGCAGAGGTTTTGACAGCCATAGGCTTTCTGCTGCCGGCCGTATTGATATGGATCTACTGGTTTTTTATTCCGGCTGTAAAATCCATGCGCCTCAGTTTTTATGAGTATAGTTTTATCACACCGGAACGTGCCAGATTCACAGGACTTGACAACTTCAAACGTCTTTTTGCGGATGATGCATTTTTAAAGGCATTGCAGCATACTTTTCTGATGGCTGCAGTTGTTGTGATACTTATTGCAGTGATCGCCTTTTTGATCGCAGTACTGTTGGACGGAAAAATAAAAGGCAAAACCTTTTCCGTACCGTGTATTATATGCCATATGTCATCTCGTCTGTGGCAGTGAGTATCTTTTTCATGTATTTTTTTATCAAAGACGGAATCGGCACAAAATTATTTACGCTTTTCGGTCTGGATAATACGACCTGGTTTACCAGCACAAAGTATGCGCTGCCCCTCATTATCATCATCTATGTATGGCAGCAGATCGGCTTTTACATGATTCTTTACATAAGCGGTCTACAGAATATATCCGCCGAGCTTTACGAAGCGGCACGGATAGACGGCGCGAACCGGGCAGAGTCCATCTGGTATATTACACTGCCGCTCGTCAGGCCTACTACCTATCTTGTGATCACACTTGGGATGATCAATGCGTTTCAGATCTTTGACCAGATTGCAGCAATCTCAAAACAGAGTCCGTTGGGATCTCCGGCCGGGGCGACCAGTACTGTAGTGACTTTCCTGTATCAACAGTCATTCAGCTATATGGACATGGGGTACGGAAGCGCTGCCGCTATGGTACTGCTTGGATTTATTTTCCTGTTATCCATGGTGAGAACATTGATCAGTAAGGAAGGAGACTAGCAGACATATGCACTGAGCCGCCGCCGCGGCATGATGAAAGGAAAAAGACAGAAGATGATAAAAAAGAAACTGCTTACGATTTTGATGTATATTATTCTGATAGCATTGGCGTTGATCTTTTTACTGCCGATCTTATATGTATTTTATAATGCGCTGCTGCCTTATCGCTATGTGCAGACCTGGGCACCGATCAGTGTGTGGACACTTGACAATTTCAGGGAACTGTTTGCAGAATATCCTATTCTGCGGTGGTACTGGAATACTTTTCTATCCACTGTGATCGTGGTTGCGGGGAACCTGCTTCTGCCAACGATGGCGGGCTATGCACTGGCAAAGCTGAATTTTCCGGGGAAAAAGTTGATTTTCAGCTGCCTGCTGCTTTCCATGATGGTTCCGTTTCAATTAACGATGATTCAAATGTATATCCAGCTTGCCAGACTAAACATGCATAATACGATCTGGGCGATCACACTGCCGTTTCTTTCCCAGACAATGTTTTTGTTTATGGCCAGACAGTTTTTCTATGCCGTGCCAAATGAACTTCTGGAAGCTGCTAGAATTGACGGCTTGAGCCATGCCGGGGTATTCTTCCGCATCGTTGCCCCGATCTCCAAACCGTTGTTTGCGTCCATAGCGATTCTGAATTTTACCGGGACATGGAATTCTTATATGGTGCCGGCGACTTTTATCAACAAAGTGGATCAGTTTACGCTGGTGGTAGGTTTGCAGACAGTTAATATGACTTATTTTAAGAAGACAAATCTGACGCTTGCGGGGGTGGTGCTTCTTTCATTCCCGGTGATTTTGTTCTTTATCTGCACGCAAAAAGAATTTGTCAAAGGGGCCATGAGCTCAGGGATCAAAGCATAATAAAAACTGACACTATCTCCGTATGAAACGCTGTCGCTTTTCGTTATTTTTCATATTGCAGGATCAAAACGGCAAGCCTATAATAAGAAAGGCGATCAAGGTAATTACGGAGGAAAAAGCGCTATGACCTTTGATTTAAAAAAGGATGGAAAACGGATCATTGTCATCTGTCTGGCTTCGGTTCTTATGGCGGTCAATATCAAAACGTTTGTCAAGGCGGGAGGCCTGTATCCGGGCGGCGCCACGGGACTGACGGTTCTGATCCAGAGTATCTTCGAGAGATTTCTGAATATGGAGATTCCCTATTCTCTGGTAAACCTGCTGCTGAATCTGGTGCCGATCTACATTGGATTTCGCTTTATCGGCAAGAAGTTTACGCTGTATTCCTGCCTGATGATCGTGCTGACGAGTGTGCTGACGGATATCATACCGCAGAGCGCTATTACGTATGATATTCTGTTGATCAGTATTTTTGGCGGCATTATTAACGGTTTTGTTATCAGTATTTGCCTGCTTATGAATGCCACTACGGGCGGTACGGATTTTGTTTCCATCTACCTTTCCGAGAAAAAGGGCGTGGATTCCTGGAATTTTATTCTGGCTTTTAATATAGTGATCATCGGCGTGGCCGGCGTATTGTTCGGTATGGACAAAGCGCTTTATTCCATCATCTATCAATATGCGTCAACGCAGATCCTGCATATGCTTTATAAACGGTATCAGAAGCAGACGCTCTTTATCGTGACCAATAAGCCAAACGAGGTCTGCCAGGCCATCAATCTGGCGAGTATGCACGGGGCCACGGTCTTAAGCGGAGAAGGCTCCTATGAGCATCAGAAGAGGCAGGTGGTATATTCCGTCGTCTCCAAGGAGGAGAGCAAACGGGTGATCCGCGCCGTGAAGGAAGCGGATCCGGCCGCGTTTGTCAATGCACTGCGCACGGAGGAACTGTCCGGGCGTTTCTATCAGAAGCCTACGGAGTAATAGGTTTATGATTGCCGCGCTTCATCATCTCACCCATGGTGCCCATATCTGATATCACAAGATCCGAGGCGTCGATGAGCGCGGAACTGTCCTGTGTCTGGCCTTCGGAAGTAGAGGGGATCGTGCCCTTAAGCTGTCCGGAGATGCTCTCTGCTCTTCGCAGGCAGAAGCTTCTGAGAGTGGAGACGCCCTTCTCGAATTCTTCCGTGCTGCAGAATTTTGTCGGATCGGCTTCTACGTAAGGCGCGATCAAGCGGGCAGTCTCATCGATCAGGGAAGCAAGCCCGTCATTCTCAAAATATTCATTTAAAAATTCCTCAAAGTATTGATGATATAAATCTGTATACTCTGCGGCGTTGAAGATCCATGCAAGCATCGGCCGGGAATCAATAGAGCCGCCGGAGACAGGGGTGTCGATCGGATAATTGACAAGCTGTGTGGCATCGCTTTCGGATTCAAATCCGCCAAAGGCCAGATTGTAATCCCACGGGATCATGGAAAGCTGCCCGTCCTTTTCATACAAATAATAATTATGGATCATAGCGCCCGTGTAACTGTCGAAATTGAGCACAAAGTTATGTACCACGAAATAGCGGATGACTTCGTCTATAGCTACCGTAGTTTCAAGCGATTTATTCTCAGTCTCATTCAGATTTTTCAGCGTTTCGATCAGCCGCGTTTTGTCAGCATCGGAGGGGCTGGTCTTGGCATTGTCGAAAATATTGGCATAACTGTCGAATTCGTCATCGGTATAAATAAGCGATACATCACTGCTGCCCATGCCTTTTAAGAAGGAGCCGCCTTCGGGCATGTCGGGGAGATTCGGCATGGCAGGAGGATTCTGCATATCCGGGGAGCTTTCCGGCCTGTAAAAATTTCCGAAATCAAATCCCTGTCCGTTTCCGCGTCCGCCGCCCATCTTCATGCTGTCAGGCTTGTACAGTTCCCCATATTCGTTTCCGTAGTTTCGTGTGAGGAAGGATTCTTCCACGCCTTCCACAGCCAGATATAATCCCCAGTCCTGACCGTTAACCGTGATGTAAACATAGCTGCACAGCGGTGAGTCTACACCGAATTCATGCATCAGTCGATAGGTGAGGTAATCTTTCATATAAGTGTTATCCTGGATGATATTATTCAGGCATAGTTTGTCGAGTCCATAATAATTCATGGCATTGTCATAGTGGTCAAATTCTATCTTGAAGCTGTAGCGGTCATTGCCGTAAGCCGCAACGGAAGAAAGAGAAGTGTTGCCTTTGGCGCGGATCGCCACGTTGCGGAAAGACTCTCCGTCGATGGCAACGGCACAATCGGTATACTGTTCGTCGGTACAGGTTTCGATAAAAGAGTCCCAATCGTCCATGATGATATCGATCGTATGTACTTCGGCGGTGTTAAAGAGCCGGGAGGCATAACCTGCCGCGGCACTTACCGCCTGTACGCCGAAGCGGCCTGCATTTATAAAGAGGAAAGTAAGCAGCAGCGTGGCAGTCATTATGATGCAGCAGATCTTGTCAATATGTTTGCTGGTCGCCATTTAGTGTCTCCTTATCATCGTGTTGCCGTGTTGCGTAATTATCCCATATAATCGCCGTTGTAGCTGACCAGAACGGCGCTGTTCACACCTTCCATCGCGGCAAGCGTGTTGACGAAGTCGGTGTTGTCGTCTTTCAGCCGGATTTCGAGATTCAGCTCGACAGCGTCCTTTTGCGCAGTTTTACTCTTGACTACGAGGCGGCGCACCTGCTTTTCCAGATATTCATGGACACGCACCTCACTTGCGTGGTCTGTACAGCTTATCACGGCAATATAAGGATTTGCATGTGTTTTCCGGTTGACAAAGACGAGCAGGACAATGCCGATCAGCAGGCTGCCAATGACTGCCAGTGGAATCAGCCCTGCCGCCAGCACGATGCCGACCGCAATCGACCAGAAGAGAAAGGCGATATCCAACGGCTCCTTGATGGCGGTACGGAAGCGGACGATGGACAGGGCGCCTACCATACCAAGGGAAAGTACCACATTGGAAGTCACAGCAAGAATGACAAGGGTTGTGATCATGGTGAGGGCGATCAGCGTCACGCCGAAACCGGAAGAGTACATAACGCCGGAAAAGGTCTTTTTATAGACAAAAAAGATGAACATGCCGACGCCGAAAGCCAACAGCAGCGCCAGCGACATGTCGAAAAGACTGATACTGGTGATATTATTGAGGAAACTTGATTTGAAAATGTCGTTAAAAGTCATGATCTGTTCTCCATTCTATGATTGATGAAATGAAACTGTATGAACGCAGTTTTTTTCTTTATGCGCTGCAGGCTTTTTATACAGATATACTTTATCCATAAATTCTGCAGGCGGCGTATTTGGAAAAGGCGCAGACGCTGCGCGCGTTGAGCTGTACCACATCCCGGACGATATCGGGCAGATAAGCATCCCATTTGACTTCCAGAATGATCGGGGCGTCTCCTGCCGGTATGGTGATACATTCAGGATTCAGAAAGTCAGTACAATGCAGGGCGGTACGGATATTGTAGTCGATCGTTACTCTGACATTACCGGCCGGAAACAGGTAAGGTTTTCTTGTATAATCAACGATCGTTTTAGGCCGAAGCCGCTGAGAGGATATTTTGGAGTAGAATTCGGTAACAAGAGGATCCGTACTGTGACGCATCCATGCATAGTCGCCATCTACGATCGCCTGCGCCTCATCTTTTTTTAAGACGGCGCTCAGTTTTTCCCCCAGTCCGCCGGTTTTGCTTTTCTTCTCCAGATGGATCAGGGAAGTGTCTCTGTTATAGCAGCGGATGCGGAATTTTTCGCGCCTGCTTACGCCGTCCAGCTTTTCGAGGAGCGCCCGGTCTGCAGGATCGTCGAAGTACAGACTGCGGATCTCATATTTTCCGTTTATGGCGTGAGGATCGGGCGTCATGACGGCGGGAAGTCGTCCCTGCAGGATGATCATGTCGGATAAGTTTATGATATGTTTCCATTCGTGGCGGTAAGCCATAGGCAGTAACCTCCCTTTGCAGTGTTCGTGCAGGCGAACCTGTCCTGCAGCTTTCTGATAAAAAATGCCCGATAGGTGAACCCGTTACTGTGTAAATTGCTGTATGAGGGGAAGCACTTATGAAGATGAAGGTATCGGCCTATCGGGCATGGTGTCATTTTATGGCAAAAATAAGGAGAAAATATGTTCAAAATGAGAAGATTTTGTGTCCGGAAGATTTTCTGCAGAAAAAGCCTGTTGACGAAAAAGAAAATAAAGAATAAGATACAGATAATAATATATAATATTATTATCTGTATCTTATTCTGGCAATATAGAGAGGATTGTTATGTTATCTGAATATATCAAAGAGCATTATGAACCTGGAGAACCTATTTTTCTGCATGATATCAAAATTGACGGCGTGTCGGATGCGAATATCAGACAAAGGATCGGGAGGCTGACCGCTGCCGGAGAGTTGATCCGTTATGAACAGGGTGTGTATTATATGCCAAAAAGGTCCAGATTGAAGGGAACGGCAGTGCTTGCGCCGGATACGGTTGCCCGATATAAGTATATATCCAGAATGGGCCGTATCATGGGATATTATGCAGGACATACCCTGGCAAACAAGCTGGGTATATCTATGCAGGTGCCTGTAAAGGAAGAGATCACCAGCAATAATATGGCGGCCATTGTAAGGGAAGTATCTGTTGGCGACAGGGTGTATATAGTGCGCAAAGCGCCGGTTGAGGTGAACAGGGACAATCACATTGTCCTGCAGTTACTGGAATTGTTGAAAGATATTGAGGAATACAGTGATGACGAACAGGCGGCCAGACAACAGATCGTAGATTATATTGGAAGATTTCAGATCACAAGAGAGGCTGTGGATCAATATATTATCTATTTTCCATTAAAAGTGTATAAATCCATTTATGAAATGAGGCTGGAAAATGTATTTGCATGAAGACAGAGAACTGTTCCGGGAGGTTATTACCAATACAGCAGTCTGGAAGAATCAGGCTGTTGCGGTGATAGAAAAAGATTACTATGTTACGATGATTTTGAGACTTTTGGCAGAGAAGGCTGACAAATGTGTTTTTAAAGGCGGCACATCACTTTCAAAAGGCTTTCATGTGTTAAACAGATTTTCAGAGGACGTTGATATTACTTTTTCTGAACATATAGGAGAAGCGCGAAGAAAGAAATTGAAATACAGGGTAATGAAGGAAATTAGTGAAGAACTTGGTCTGCCGATTTCAAACTGGGACAGGATTGAAAGCGATAAAGACTATAACTGCTATATATTTCGATATGACCCGCTGGATCTATATGCAGAAAACAGTTTATCAGAGGGTGTCAGAGTAGAGACGGCGCTGTCATCGTATTCGTTTCCGACGGAAAAGGTAAAGATAGACAGCTATGTCAGACAATATCTGGAAAAGGACAATGAAGACCTGGTTTATGAATTTCAGTTAAACCTGTTTGAGATGAATCATTATATAAACTGAAAGAGTGCGTAACATTTGATGAAGAGTTTCGCAGATTGATCGGGGAAGTCAGGAAGCACAGGGAAAATATGAAAATTTGTCCTTCTGCCCGGAAAGACGTGAATATTCCTGCATTGATACATGAATTTTGTGAAAAGGAATTTTACAGACAGGATTATATCGACATAACGGAATATTTTGTTGATGACAATGTCGAATACAGGCAGGCGGTGGATGAGATCCTTGCTCTGGCAGACAGTGGTATGTTTGACTGATAAAGCACTGATTTTTTTGTAAAAGAGGGCTTGACAAACGCAAAGCGGCATCCCTATAATAAGATATCTTTGAAAGGAAGAGGTGGAAAGATGACGAAGTAATCGACTTTTGAAACATGAATTGATCAAAGGAGCAGTACTGTCCGCAAAGTCCGGCACGGCTGTTTCATCATGTTGCCAAAGGTAGATTATGTTTCTCACAGCCTCTTTTTTGTGTGTATAGCGATGCGTTTTGCACGGAATATGTACTGTCGGAATCTTTTGGGCGTTTTGCCAGGGACAGGGGATGCGGCCATGTATGGCCTGCGAAGCACGACGATGTGCGACGATGCGCTTTATCGTATATGACAGTGCACACAGCACCGTAACGGAGAAATAAGAGCTACAGAGACGATTCGGGATCATTTGGCGACAGATGGTTCCTTTTTTATTTTTTCAAAACGGAGGTGGTACATCATGTCACAGATCAGTGTGTCGAACATGACCTTCTGCTATGAGGGCAGTTTTGACAATATATTTGAAAAGGTATCGTTTCAGATCGATACGGATTGGAAACTGGGATTTATCGGGAGGAACGGCAAGGGCAAGACTACTTTCCTGAATCTTCTTCTGGGAAAATATGAGTTTGAGGGGCATATCAGCGCGTCTGCCGTGTTCGACTATTTTCCTTATCAGGTCACGGAGGAGCAGAAAGCGCAGTGTGCCGTGGAATTTCTGGAACAGCTGAAACAGGGCTGTGAGCAGTGGCGGGTCATCTGTGAGCTGGAAAAGCTTAACCTTGATGCGGAGATCCTCTACAGGCCCTTTGGTACGCTGAGCCATGGGGAGCGGACGAAGGTGATGCTGGCAGTGCTCTTTTCCGGGGAAAATGATTTCCTGCTCATCGACGAGCCCACCAACCATCTGGATCGGGAGTCAAGAGAGACTGTCAAGGCATATCTGGGGAAGAAAAAGGGCTTCATCCTTGTCTCCCACGACAGGGATCTGCTGGATGCCTGCATTGATCACGTGCTGGTGCTGAACCGCAGCAGTATTGAGGTGCAGAGCGGGAATTTTTCCACATGGTGGGAGAATAAGAACCGCAAGGACGCTTTTCATCTGGCGGAGAACGAGAAGCACAGGAAAGAGATCGGCAGATTGAAACAGGCGGCCGAGCGGACCCGTGACTGGGCGGATAAAAACGAAAGCAGCAAGATCGGATTCGATCCGATCAAGGATCCCGGGCACGGCGGCAGGCGGGCCTACATCGGCGCGAAGACGAAGAAGATGCAGAGCCGCAGGATGCAGGTGGAGAAGCGGATCGCGGATGAGATCGAGCAGAAGGAAGGCCTTTTGCAGGATATCGAGGATCCGGTGGATTTAAAACTGATGCCGATGCAGCATCATAAGGAAGTGCTGATCAATGCCAGGGATTACGGGATCGCCTATGGTGACAATGAAATATTCCGCGGCCTGGCTTTCGAACTGCGGCGCGGGGAGCGGGTGTTTCTTCACGGTGAGAACGGCTGCGGCAAGTCCAGTCTGATCAAGGCGGTTCTGGGCCGCAATGAGGAATGGCATACTATGGCCGCGGGAACTGTAAAGGGGGCGGAAACGGAAAACCGGCAGGGAATCAGGGAAATGTGTCTGCAGGAAACGGGTACTTTGACATGCGCCTCCGGTTTGATCATTTCCTATATTAATCAGGATACTTCCGGCCTTCGTGGCAACCTGAAAGATTTCTGCCGGGACAATGGGCTGGACGAGAGCCTTTTCTGTGCCATCCTGCGGCAGCTTGACTTAGAGCGGGTGCAGTTTGCCAAGCATATGGAGGAATATTCCGAGGGACAGAAGAAAAAGGTGCTGATCGCGGCAAGTCTGTTGAAACCGGCGCATCTGTATATCTGGGATGAACCGCTCAATTATATCGACGTTTTTTCACGGATGCAGATCGAGAAACTGATCCTGACTTTCCAGCCGACCATGCTGATCGTGGAACACGACGTGCGCTTCCGGGAGAAGATCGCGACGCGGGTGGTGGAAATGTGAGAATGCGTAAAATTGGCCAGAGGAATCTGCCCGGATAATAAATATTGTTGCTATTTTATGCATTTTCTGGCAAAATGGAATAGGGTGCGCTGCGGGTACAGGAAAAAAGCGGCGTCATCCTGTCATGGCATGGATATTGAGGATATAAAACTTAAGAGAGAAGGGGTAACAGATGGAAAGAAAAGTAGGAACTGTATCAAGAGGCATTCGCTGTCCGATCATCAGAGAGGGAGACGATCTTGTCAAAATTGTTACAGGCAGTGTTTTAGAGGCGGCTGCGGCAGAGGGCTTTGCTATTCGCGACAGGGACGTGATCGCGGTGACCGAGTCCGTGGTGGCGAGGGCGCAGGGCAATTATGCTTCCATAGAGGCCATCGCACAGGATGTGAAGGAGAAGCTGGGCGGAGAGACCATCGGCGTTATCTTCCCGATCCTGTCCAGGAATCGTTTTGCGATCTGCCTGCGCGGTATTGCGAAGGGTGCGAAGAAGGTAGTGCTGATGCTCAGCTATCCCAGCGATGAAGTGGGCAATGAGCTGGTTACCTTTGATCAGCTGGATGCGGCGGGGATCAACCCTTACAGCGACGTGCTGACACTGGAGAAGTACAGAGAGCTTTTTGGAGAGAATAAACATCCCTTTACGGGAGTGGATTATGTGTCCTATTACGGCGACGTGATCAGAGAAGCGGGAGCGGAAGCGGAGATCATCTTTGCCAATGACTGCCGCAGCATTCTGGCTTATACGAAGAATGTGTTAAACTGCGATATCCACACGAGAGCGCGCACGAAGAGACTGCTGCTGGCAGCAGGCGCAGAGCGTGTCATGGGTATGGATGATATTCTGACAAGCCCGGTGAACGGCAGCGGCTGTAATGAGAAGTACGGCCTGCTTGGCTCCAACAAGTCCACGGAGGACACGATCAAGCTGTTCCCGAGAGAGTGTACGGATCTGGTGCTGGATATCCAGAAAGAAATGCTGGACAAAACCGGCAAACATGTGGAAGTGATGGTGTACGGCGACGGCGCTTTCAAGGATCCTGTAGGCAAGATCTGGGAGCTGGCAGACCCTTGTGTATCACCGGCCAGCACACCCGGCCTGGAGGGCACGCCCAACGAGCTGAAGCTGAAATATCTGGCGGACAACGATTTCAAGGACCTGTCCGGCGAAGCGCTTAAGGAAGCGATCTCCAACCGCATCCGCGAGAAGAAGGACAATCTGGTAGGCGATATGGTATCGCAGGGTACGACACCGAGAAAGCTGACCGATCTGATCGGTTCTCTGTGCGACCTGACCAGCGGTTCCGGCGACAAGGGTACGCCTGTCATTCTGATCCAGGGATATTTTGATAATTATGTAAGCTGAGGTTTTATCTGAGGATGCTGTTGCCATGAAAGTCATGGACTTTCATAGCATGGATGGCCATGCGGCCCGCCCGACGGCAGGCTGAGCATGAT
>OFFT01000531.1_pt1 | contig 27450 bp, 21 predicted proteins | sample 1521581 | NCBI WGS metagenome assembly OFFT01 (sample SAMEA3504084, study PRJEB24116) | mouse gut metagenome | biome: mouse gut; feature: mouse-associated habitat; material: faeces | place: Denmark | collected 2011
TGATCAAAACCTGCTTGACTCGCACCTCGTCCCCGCAGAGCATGCTGGGAATGGAGGAATCCACCTGCAGCCGAAAATCCAGCCCCTTTTGTTTTGCCTTGATCCATATCATATTGACAATTTCCGAAAAGAGTGCCCCCGTCTCGTAGGAGGTGTTTACAATTTCCATCTTTCCCGACTTGATTTTAGACAAATCCAATATATCGTTGATAAGAGTGAGCAGCATCTTGCTGGCCCCCTGGATATTCCTGGCGTTTTCGGCAATATCCTCGGGAATGTCTCCCCGCAGAATCATCTCATTCAATCCGATGATGGTGTTGATGGGGGTACGGATCTCGTGGCTCATGCTGGAGAAAAAATGGTTTTCCGCCCGGTTTAATTCCTCAATTTCCTTTTTCTGCTGTATGGAGAGTTTATTCTCCTCCTCATAGAGATGATTCTGGAAGAGCAGCAGTATACTGGTCAATCCTCCCGCAAGAATAACGGAACGCGCGGAATCAAAATAGGCCTGGGCCGTGGTATTCCTCTCCACAAACAGGGGATAATGGTACGCGATATAGTAGCAGAGCAGCGTCTCCGCCGAGCAGAGGAGGAAAAACACCCCTTTCCGCTTTCCCTGCAGGGCAATGCTGATGTAAATAAAACAGAGCACAAACCATTCAGGCGCCCCGCCGTATATCGCGCCCGCCGTAAAAAAACTCACCGGAAAGAGCAGAAGGAGGAGCACCGCAATGGCCGTGGCACCTGTGTTAATACAACCCTTTCGAATGCTGTACTTTACAACCAAAGCCATGAAAATAAGGCTTACCACCAAGATGAAAAGGCTTAAAAGATTTCTGCTCATCAGCAATACAAATATCAGCGCGATCATGCTGATGCCTGTAACCAGGCGGAACATACGCTCCCGCAGACTGATCTTATGGTTAAAGATTATTTCAAACCATTTTTTTATCACGCTGCATTTCCTCCTAAATTACAAACTGTCCAACTGCCCTGCAATGCTCCTGCAAACCTCGTCGTACATGTCCAGCAGCACGGGATGATTCTCCCGGATATACTCTGCGTCTTCATTCTTTCCCGCCTGCTCCAGGGTTTTCGCATAGGCCGACAGCCCTTCTGCTCCTATGGTAAGGGATGTGCTTTTTAATGCATGGGCCTTTACCGCGTAATCCGCCCAGTTGCCCGCCTTATACAGATCCTCCAGTTCCTGTTTCTTTTCTTCGGCCTGGGAATCGAACATCTGCAGCATCTCCACATAAAAATCCTTCTCGCCCGCGCAGAAGTCCAACCCCATCTCCACATTAATGCCGGCCTGCGTCAACGAATCAAACCCGGAGAGCTGCTCTGCCTCCGACTCACTTCCTTCGGCACAGGATACACAATCCGTTTCCTCCGGTACTGAAATCGGTACCACAGCCGAAGCAGTCGTCTCTCCGTCATTCTGGAACCTGTCTCTCGGCAGCACGCGCCGCAGTACCCGCTCCAGAAGGGAACGCTCAATGGGCTTTGGTATAAACTCCGTAAATCCCTCGCTTTTAAACATTTCCCGCGCGCCGCTGATTGTATTGGCAGTCAGGGCAATTATGGGCAGATCCCGGTACATTCCATTATTAATCTCCCGAATTCGCAGCAGCGTTTCCACGCCGTCAAATCCCGGCATCATATGATCCAGGAAAATAATGTCATAGGACATCCGGCTGCACCGCTCCACTGCCGCCCTGCCGCTGAGACAGGTATCCACCTTTATGCCGTAACTCCCCAGGACGCCTTTGGCCACCACCAGGTTCATCTCCTCATCGTCCACGGCCAACGCCCGGACTCCCGCACAGGTAAACGGCCTGCGTCCCGGCGCCTGTGCCTTTTCAAATCCGTTGGCATCCAGCTGTCCATTGAGAAGATTGACAATGGAAAGAGCCGAAAACGGTTTACGGATGACCATCAGTCTGCTGTCCCTGCCCAGCGCAAACTTCCTGTCCGTAATCACCACCACTCTGATTTTTCCGGCCATTTCCTCATAGTAGTCGCTGTTCTCCATGTATTCTGCCTGGGCGATGAACATATGGGTTAAATGATGTTCCCGCTGCAGTTTCTCCAGCCCCTCAAAGTTATGAGCCTGGTATCCCTCAACGCCCAACCCTTCCACCAGGTGCAGGATCATTCTGTCATAATACCGTCTAATCTCGTCATTGCTGTATCTCTCCGGCCTGAAGTAGCAAGCAATGCATACTTGCCCGGCATTGGCCACCGAAATGCTGGGGGTTTCATCCCCCACTCCCTGGGGAATGATAATGTGGGCCTGCATGCCCTGCTGCTCCTTACTTTCAAAATGAACGAAACCGCCCATGGAATGCAGCAGACCACGGGCAACGGGGAGCCCCAGGCCTAAGCCGCCCGCATAACGGCGGCTCCCGGAATCCGCCTGATAAAAATCATCTGCCATCTGCGTCATCTGAGCGGCCGTCATGCCAATGCCCGTATCGCATATATCTATGATCAGGTTAGCCCCATAACTCTCACGCCTGAAGCCGATGCAGACATTGATGCCCCCCTCCTCTGTAAACTTTATGGAATTTTCCACCAGGATTTTAAGCACATGAGAAATTTTTTCGGCATCCCCTATAAGAATCGAAGGGATCTTGGGGTCAACATCAAACACCATTTCCAGATGGTGTCTGCTGCTTTGCAGCGCCGTCATGGTAATCACATCGTTGACCACCGAAGTGATATTGTATCCTTCTTTCGTTGCCGTGAGCGTGCCCTCCACGATCTCCGTATAGTCAAGAATATTATTGATCTGGCTGGACAGACGTTTACCGGCCAGCTTTATGGACTGTATATCCTCGTGAATCTCAGCCACATTTTGCTTACACAGGGCCACTTCGCCGATGCCGATTACCATATTGATAGGAGTCCGCAGTTCATGGGATACATTTGACAGGAAATCGGCGTTCTGCCTCCTGGCCGCGTCAAGCTGCGCCAGCATGTTTCTATATCGCGCCCCCTCCTCGTTGCTTCTGTTGACACGGTATCTCGCAATCAGCCCGGCTCCCGCCACCACAGCCGCTCCGATTCCCAGACGTACTGCATCTTGAATTTCCATAGTACTTGCGATATCATGAAAAAAAAGGAAATGGTATAACAGCACTGACATATAAAAAGCACCTGTTATATACAACAGGCACTTCCTGTTCAAAAACGAAAATACCAGCAATAGCACGCATGCTACCGAAGGTATTTCATAAAGGCTTGCCTTATGTACCCCAAAGAAGAAAAAGCCACCCAACATGAGCCAGGCACACATGTTCTCATAAAGAATTCCCGAGCCGACTCTCCCGATGTGGAGCCACCATACCACAATACAGCCCAGAACGATCAGGGGAACGATCCATAATTCCCATGACATGGCCAGGGTGACCAATATCAGCACTGTGCTGAACACACTGACAACGCCAGCCATGAGCAAATGTGTACTTACCTGCGCCTCTGCTCTCATTTCTTATCCAGCTCCTTTGCAATCCGCTGCAGCAAATCCTGCGGATAAAATGGTTTTTTCAAATAGTTGACTGCTCCCAGCCTGATTGCGCTCATCACGTCATCCTCATCCCCCGAGGCAGTCAAAAAAATCACCGGAGCCTCATTGTGAAACTCTTTCATGCGTTCAAAAGTCTCAAGGCCGTCCATGTCCGGCATAGCAATGTCCAGCAGGATCAAATCCACTTCTTCATATAAAAGTAAGTCCAATGCCTTGCTCCCCGAATCTGCCACCAGAACCTCGTACGTTTTCTCCAAGATTCTTTTCGTCCTGTTCAAATTCATGGCATCATCATCCACTACCAATATCCGCTTTTGCATACAGCAACCTCCCAGTTTACTTCTTCGGACTTTAAAGGTCTCCATTGAATTTATTTTAAATCAGTTGAAAGATAAAATCAAGTGTAAAAAGCGGCTTTCCTCCGCAGGTCCTATTCCATGGGAATGCTTTCCGTTCTATCCTCAAAATCCCTGTTTCTCTCTTCTATGTACTCTTTCAATTCCCTGCTTCTCTCCCCTTCTTTCACGCTTTTTCCAAATATAGCCGCCTGGAACTCCAGGATCCGCCCGTCGGACATAAACAACCCGCTGCCGGCATTTCCACCCGGCGTTTCCCCACAATGCCCGAAAATATTGTCGTATTCCTGGCTGTCATTACAGCGAAGTGCCATTTTCCGCCCAAAGTATGTCTGTTCCCTGTAGCTGAGCGCATTTGATGCGGCAGCGGTGATAACGATGGAGATTCCTACAGCCTGCGCCTCCCTGGACAGGCTGTCTATCCGCTCCGCCTGCTTCGGAAAATATTCCTTAAAGCCAGCCATATTATCAATCATCAGCACCACCAGAGGCAGATCCGTGTACCCTGCTTCAGCGCAGAGGGCAAAGTTTCCCACCCCTCTGTCCGAAAGTACCCTTTTCCGCCGGGTGACGAGGGTATTGAGCAGATTGAACAGGCTCTGGCATTTCTCTTCCTCATTGGATAACACTACGCCTCCCACATATCGGGAATTCTCGAATTTTTTCAGAGTCATATTGCCGCAGTCAATCATATATATATTGACCTGGTCGGGAGAATACTTTCTCATAATCCCATACGCAATGGTCTGCAGCAGACTGGTTTTCCCCGTTTGCGCCGATCCCACGATAAATATATTATCCCCGGAAAGTTCCAATTCCATGATTCCCTGCCGCTGCTGCTCCGGATCATCGTACCATCCGATGGGAATGGAATATCCCGGCAGACCCGCATCCCCATAATCCAGTTCATCGGTCCTTATGATTGCTTTCAGAGGGGGCAGACATATTCCCTGCAGCCTGTGGATACCGCTGCTCTCACAGTACGTTCTGACACAATCCACCAGAGCATCCGTCTGGGATCTGTTTTTGCTGTCTCTGTTGTTCTTCTTATTGGTATAGACCAGCTTCTTTTTACCCCACTGGTTTCTCTCATAAAGCTCATACACATTTTCCTTCGCGTCATTTCCCGCCGGAATCCCTGCCCCGCTGTATGCCGACTGTATCAGTTCAAATATCTCATTGTTGCCAACCTGAAAATAAGCCCGCCCGGCTTCCACAATCTCCGCCGCCAGGGGCGTTTTAATCACCTCGTTACTGTCTTCCTTTGTCTGCGTCTTCAGACAGAGTTTAAACTTGGAGTTAGACCAGATCTGGGCGTCCACCACTGCCGGCTTCTGGGTTGCCAGGATCAGATGGACTCCCAGGGTGCGGCCGGTGTGAGCCGCCGCTGTCAGTTCCTTCATGAAATCCGGATATTCCGCCTTCAGCCCGGCAAATTCGTCCACGATCACGATCAGGTGGGGCATGGGGCGTTTAACCCTGTCTGCCCTATACAACTTGATATATTCATTTATATGGTTGACCTCCGCCTCCAAAAGCATTTCCTGCCGTCTGGCAATCTCTGCCTTAATGGACAATCGGAACCTCTTTATCTCCCGCCGGTCGTTATTTGTGACGGTCCCAATCAGATGGGGAAGACCGGCAAACCGGTTGGCCATTCCTCCCCTCTTAAAGTCTATGATGACAAATCCCACCTCATGCGGATGATACAGCGTTGCCATGGACAGGATATAGGTCTGCAGAATTTCGCTTTTGCCGGAGCCTGTGGTCCCAGCAACCAGGCCGTGGGGCCCATGTCCCTCCGCCCTGTCGCTGATGTCCAGCACAACAGTCTCATTATTGCTTTTCACCCCGATGGGAGCCGCCAGCGTCCTGTATACCAGGGCCTCTCTCCAGCGCCGTTCCAGATCCAGGTCCTCTGCGGAAATAATTCCCAGTAATTCGAACATTGTGATTCTCTTTGTCAACTGCCTTTCCAGGGTGACTTCATCCACATGGATGGCTCCCAGTTTCAGAGCCACTTCTTCCGCCAATTTGTTTGTGACGGCCGGATACTCGAAGGAGACCGCACTATCCCCGTTGCGGGTATTCAGAATTTCTCCCGTTCCCCCGGCGCCCAGCCGTATGATCTCCGTACAGCCCCGGGGAATCTCCTCCTCATGCTCTTCCAAAAACACGAAGGTAAATCCATAATTTGCGCAGTCTTTCACATATCTGGATACAGGATAGGTCGCGATCATGGAGGCGTCCGTCACAAACACAATGTACCGTTCCTCAAATCTGCACTCCTTTTTCTCGGCCAGCAATGTCTCCCTCTCCGACAATATCACATAGAGATTTTCCAGCAGAAGGTTCTTGCTCTCCTCATCGCAGACGATGTTCCTTACATCCAGCTTATCGTTATTCACATTTCGCAGCCAGCGCACCCAATGGAATTCCCGGACATATTCCCGGTCCAGCAGATAGACCAGTTTCACATCCCGGTAAAAATGTCTGATCGCCAGATCCAAAGTCATATTGCGCAGCAGTTGACCGAGCTGCGCCGCCTCCCCCACGATCCCCACTCCGCCGGAATGGTTCAAATCCACCACGATGGGAGCATTCTCCATACGCCTATACTTCTGGGCGATTTCCGCCGGCAACAGGCTTATGGGATCTGTGGCGTCAACAAACTCCTGTCTCGAAAACTGGATCTGGTTGGCCGACTCCACGGCCCCGGTGCCCAGATATACTTTCAGAAAGTCTTCGTCTTCAGGACCCTTTTCAAACAGCCTTTTTCCAAAGTCCATTACGTCCTGTATGCTGTCGTCCAGGGATTCGTAGATCAGCCTCATAACCCGCAGTTCGTTTTCCCTGCTGCTTTGAATCAGCGTCTCCTTTTCCTCGATATAGCCTCTGTATGCCTTTTCCCGCTCCTGGGTCTCCACCCGGTACTTCTTCTGGTCCTGGACATAGGTGACAATGGACATAATGGCGCCCATCCCCATGGATACGGCGCTGTAGACCACCAGCGTACCGCCGCCGTCTATAATCCCCCGCAGGACTATGGTCATCGCAAGCATGACAATGGTAGGAATCAGCGACAGAATAATACTCTTTTTCTGCTGATTGGGTTTGGCCGTCGGCTGCTGTATCTGTACTTTATCAGACGGAATCTCACATTGGATTCGGGTGTTTCTGTTAAACTTGGGATACTTCAGCACCGTTGTCCCGGGCCGGGCCGCCTCCTGCCGCAAACCGTTCACGGTAATAGAGGGATCTTTTGATGTATAGAGGGATCCCCTTTTATAGAAAAAGCTGATTCCCACGATAGAGATAAAGTCATACTCCTCTATTTCTCTTTTCCCTTCGATCTTTTCCCTGTTGACATATACGCCGTACCGACAGCCTCTGTCATACAGCACAAGACGCTGCCCCTCTTTTTTTAATAAAAAACAGTCTTTTCCCACATGGGGATTGTCCAGACGGATCTGCGCTTCCTCTGTACCTCCTACCAGCAACTGCCCCGGGGCGTCAATCCATATCCTTCTGTCATAATTTTTCTCTTCGTAGTCAAAGTCAATACCAAATTCCAGCGTAAATACTTCATGATCCGAATTTTGGTAGCAGACCTTCGCCGCTGCGCCATGTTCCAGCCGCAGGCTCATCATTTTCCTGACATCCCCCACATCAAAGTACAGGTTGTCCGAGCACAGCACGCTCCACAGGCCGTCCGTCATCTGAAACTTAAGCTGTATTTCTCCGAAAAATAATTCTTTTCTGAGTCTCACCTCAGAATCCATGGCAGTTCCCACCGTAAGAGACTTTCGCTCCGAAGTGATCTCTATCTCCTTATATATATTCTTGTTGGAAAGAACTACCTTATATCTCTCATTCATCTGCCTGTCACCCATTCAATTATTATGTATGTAGCCGAAACAATTAACATTCGTTGGTATAATATACGGCACTTCCGTTTCTCAGCCCGAATTCCCGCAGGGTTCTGTTTCCCTTCAGCAGGGCAATGGGATTTTCTGCCTGCAGATAGCACTTCTTTATATCGGCCTGGTCTATTCCCAGTTGATAAGCGCTGCTCAATGCCAGCACCAGTTCGTTGGCGGTGATATCCAGCGGGACATCCACATCGACTTCAAAACCTCTTTTGGTGATAATAAATCTTATAATAATCGTAGATTTTTCCATTGAATCCTCCGCACCGGAGCACCCCGGCCCCAATCGGACGTCCCGCTATAACAGCAGGAACGCCGTTTTCTTAATTCCTTCTTTTTCAGAAAGTTCCTCACATTTGGTGATACCACTTACCGAAAATTTTTCCACATACTCATTGACTGCAAACTTGAGCGTCACCGAAGGGGAAATCAACGCATTGTAAGCCTCTTTTTCAAATTTATTGCAGACAAAAATATATTTGTCGGATTTCGTACCGTTGATATTGGAGATCAGCGCGTTCACCGCATGTACCGCGTTGACGCTCTGTTCCGTAACGATAACAACCCTGTCTGCGGTGTCCAGCAGGCGGGCCTTATCCTCGTCAAAGGTACATTCCGTGTCAATCACAATAAAGTCATAGTCTCCGCTTTTTTTTGCGGAAAGGGCAATTTTACCGTATATTGCGTACTTGAGACCAATGGACATCAGCGCGGCCTTGAATGCGGGCAGATAGCTGAACGCCTCTTTCCGCAGGACATGCCTGATCTCTTCATAGATCTGACTCGAGGGATTCTGCAGCTTCGTGTATATCTCGGGAGATGTGATGGGCGTATCATTATCCAGCATATACTGGAAGTTTTGCAGCCTGCCTGCGTTCAGATACAGCACTCGCTTTCCATAATATCGTGTGAGAAACGCGCTCACCCCCATGGCAATGGTTGTTTTCCCCACGCCTCCGTTGGCGGAGGTGACAAGGATGATACGGGTCTCCTGCTTTTCATCCCTTTCCATATGAAGGGCTTCCTTGCTCTTCCCCACAATCTCGTTAAAGATTTCCTTCACACTGGTGTATTTGTACAGCTTATTCACATTTAATTCTTCTGTCCCGGTCTCCTCATTCTGCTCTGTCATCACAAAAATGTATCCTAAATTATGCTTCTGCAGGGATGAGTCATACAGTTCTTCTGACAGTATGAGTAGATCCGCCTTCTGAGGCTGGGAAAACAATTCGAGAAAATATTGCCTGTCCGTGACAATCTCCAGGTCTATCCGGTTAAAAAACTCTTTTACAAATTTCAGCTGCAGGGGCATGATGTAGCCCCTGTCCTCGTCCGCTATGATCACTCTCGGTCTTGGCATGTGCGCACCTCTTTGCTTTAAACTATCCGAAAATCACTGTTCGCCAGACGGATAATATCTCCTTTTTTGATCCGCTGCCGCTGCCCCGGGGACAACCTAACCCGGTTTACATATGTGCCGTTGGCACTTCCCTCGTCGGAAATATAGAATGCTCCGTTGTCCCTGCTGATTCTGCAATGCTTCCTGCTGATCATATTGTTGAAGGAAATCACCACGTCCACCAGCGCCCGCTTCTTTCCCAGCAGCATCTCCTCCCTGTCAATGAGGATTTCAAAGGGCTCCGGCGCATTCAGGGCCACCATTCGGATGCGTTCCTCTTCCGTCCCCGGCATATCATCTGTCGCGGGCGGATTTATGATGGGCGGCATTCCCGCGTTTCTGGATCTATTGTATACTTCCTCCAGGGACAGGGAGCCGTTCCGCAGATCACTTACAAGATGCTTCAGACGCTCGTCGGGGGAGGAAAACACCAGATTGATCAGCTTTACGATACTGATCCGCAATTCGCTTTCATACTCTGCATAGCTGCCAAAAACCCTCTCGCTGACAGGGATATATACCAGCTTAACCTTCAGGGTATTCTGCTCCACAAACACCTTATTCCAGGATAAATCAATGTTTTGGCAGTCCAGGAAACCATTGTTTCTGACTTCTATCACATCCGCCAGCAGATTGATCACCACCAGCACCAGTATGTCCGGGGTAATGTTGGCAGACATGGATTCCAGATGCCTGTAGTCGTCTGTCACATAATACAGCGCCAGTTTTCCGTTGCGCAGCATCTTCATGCATTGCACGAAGATGCCGTTGGTCTGGCTCTGCAATACCTTGTAGTCCGTATTGACAAAATGGGCGCTGTTCTCCAGTACATATTCAAAATTACTGCCGCAGTTTACCTCGCTGATAATTCCCCGGTCCTTCAGCATGTACATATTCCCACCTCTTTTCCCCTGCTATGCTCTGGCTGTCCGTATTCTTCTGCGTCTGAACAATATGGCGCTTCCCGCTGCCGATCCGACCACTGCGGCCGCTCCTCCAATGCTTCCCCAAAAGAGCGCCTTGTCCGCATACCAGCGTACAACGGCATTGGTGGATATGGTGACAAAAGGAGTGAACGCGAATGCGCTTATGAAATTTTCCGCGTCCGTGTCCGTCACATTGCCGGCCAGGTCCTTCACCACCAGCCTCACTCTCCGGGCCTGGGGATTTTCTGTCAGAAGCAGACTTCCGTAATAATTCTGAGCATCCTCTGCAAAATCCGTAATGTTCTCTTTTTCTTTCCCGTCCAGATAGACAGCCACGGACTCCAGGCCTATGGTGTCGTAAATAGTATACTTAATCTCCAGACTGGTGGCATTGACGATGGCGCTCTCCAGTCCGGTAATACTGTTGATCTCCGGAGCCGTACTGTCCACTCTGAACAGAATTGCCTTGTCCTCATAATTGGTATTCTCCGGTGTATTTCCGGTCTGATCTGTGGAAGACACCGATATCTTGTATACGCCGTCGGAGGAAAAATTCTCCTTGGGGATGATGTACTGATACTGATACCAGTTTTTGTTCTCTGCCTCCGCCGTCTCGTTGCTCTGTGGTATAACTGTATAGTCACAATTCTCCAGCGGCTTTCCATCCCTGGAAATCTCAATGTCAATGGACTGGCTCACCAGGCGGTCCGCATTGTATTCCGTAATCAGCAGATCCTCCTCCATCCTCTGTATATATGCTCCGCCATCCTTGATCAAGTTCACAAGATAATCGCTGTATTCGTATACCGAGCCGTATCTGTTTACCGTAAAAGTCACCGTTTTTTCCACGGTGTGACCCGCCCTGTCAGAAAGGCTGACTTTGACCGTATAGATCCCATCGTTCTCCGGAGTCTTTAAAAATGTGTCAAAACGCCCGGAACCTCCCAGCGCGTTTGTGGTCACCCGTCCTCCGACAAACTGCTCCGTCACATCCATGTTCTTATTGGCAAAATTTGTCCGGGTCAGCAGGATCTCATAGTCTTCAAAGTTTGTATCCTCGAAGCTGACTTCCAGCACTACCTCATCCTTAAACGCCTTCCCGTCCCCTTCCATACCATTGACGGTGATGACCGCTTCCTCTATCTGCGTGTCTATGGTCATCTGTTCCGACAGGTACTGCTGCATGGTATTTCCTGACTTATCCGCGTAGTTGATTTCCACAAAATAGTCCCCGTCCTGGGTGAGCGTAAAATTTCCTGTATGAACATCCGTGCCGTTGTCATTCCACACCGGCGTTACGGTGTAAGGCGCCCCGTCCCTGGTCACGGAAATCGTCACATCCTCCGAATAGAAATTTGCCTCCTGGATGGTGACCGTGGCGTTTATGTCACCGTCATAGTAGGAGATATTGTCCGCCTCCTGCACCGGCATATTATATTCCACAGTGGCTGTGGGAGCGATGTTGTCCACCACAATCCGCTTCCCGTCCTGCAGATCGTCAGTCTGATTTCCCGCCCTGTCGGTAGCTCTGACTCTGACGGTGCCGTTGAACTGATTTCCCGCGGCGAGAGCCGCCTGGGAAATCTGAAAGCTGGCAGTGGCCGCGGCTCCCCCCTCCGAAAAGCTGATCTGGGCTTCCTCTATGGGCTGCTCCGCCAGTTCCGCATTGACCGTGCTTACCCCGTCCGCCTTCAAATAGCTGTAGACAAAGCCATGAACACCGGAAATCCTGTCCACGGCCGTGACATTCACGGTCATCTGGGCATTGTAGAATCCAAAGCTGATATTCGCCAGTATGGTGTCCAGCACACTGGCGCTGTAAGTCACCTCCGGGGTCTCGGGCATGGAAGTGTCAACCGTAAAATATTCCGTGGGATAATCCGCCATCTCATGCAGGGCCAGGTCCGTATACGCAATGTCAAATGTATAATTGGCGTCTCCCGGAAATACGATGGTCGCAGTGTTGACATCCCCGTCGGAACTCCATCCGGTAACCCTGTACAACGCGTCGGCGTCCAGCGGGTTGCCGGCCACATCTGCGGCCGCAATGCTATATTCGATATCCTCCGGATTGAAATTGTGTTCCGTGATGGTGAGGGTAGCACTCAGCTGAGCGGGAAAATACTTCCTTGTCATTCCCTGGCCGTCCGCCAATGTATTTACGGGACTCCCATTGTCATATTGCACTTCGATAACCGGCAGTATGGTATCTATCACAAATATGTCGGAGGTATACTCCTCCATGGCATTACCGCTTCTGTCCGTGTAACTTACCGTAAATACATAATCCCCGTCATTGGCGTGGCTGTCCGGCGCCTCAATCACATAGGTCCCCTCATGCACGTCCGCGGAGAGATCCCTCCAGACCGGCTCTACCCGAATCGGCTCTTCCTCATCTTTCGCCAGCATCACAATCACATCCTCGCTGAAAAAATTTGACTCCGCAACCGTAAAGGTGGCCGTCAGCGCCTTATTATAATACAGCTTGCCTCCAAAGCTATTGTCAGGAGGCGAATATTCCGCCGTGATGACAGGCGATACGGTATCAACCACCAACACATAACCGCTGTCCGTCAATTTTTTACTTTCATTTCCGTACTTGTCCGTGGCGGTGAAGGCAATACTTCCCCGAAGCTGCCGGGCCTGTTCACCGGGCAGCGTTATGGACGCGGTGAATTTTGCCCGGTCCGCAAAATCCTGCACGGCAGCGATCTGCGTATCCCCATACTGCTCCAGGTTTTCCGCACTGACGCCCTCCTGCCGCTTATAACTCCATGTAAAATAATCCACTCCCGCCGTGTCGTCATATGCCGTAAACGTCACCGTGACCGCAGGATTATAGAACCCGAGGGTAATAACTGACAGAACCGTATCCTTTACGGAAGCGGAATAACTTACCGACATTTTGTCCGCCGACGGCGGAGTATGGTCCACCACAAAGGGGTTCGTCCTCACCTCCGCCGGATTCAGCGCCAGGTCCTGGTAGTTGCATGTCAGGACATAGATCGCGTCCGCAAACACATCTGACAAATACGCCCTGTGTACATCCCCTTCATGCTCCCACCGGCAGTTTCTCAGATAATTCTGCAGATCTTCGATCAAAACTTCCTGCCCCGCAATGTCCTCTGCCTTTGTTGTCACCACTATATCGCTCTGACGGAAATTATGCTCCGTCACGGTGATGACTGCCCTCTGGGGATTCTCGCCGCTGTGATCTTCATAGGCAAACTCAATCACCGGTGCCGTGGTGTCCACCACTATGGTTCCCGAAGTATAGGAGGGCATCTCATGGCCGGAGCGGTCCGTGTAGTTCATTCCTATTACATAATTCCCGTCCTCCTCCAGGGTAAGCATTGCCTCATACTCCCCCTCTCCGACGGATTTCCATGTGACAGACTGCTCCCGGGCCGCTCCCCCGTCCTTTGACAGGCTTATATGTACATCTTCCCCGAAGAAATTAGCCTCGGAAATGTGAAATGCAAAGTCCACGGAACCGGAGAAATAATGCTTTGTCCCCACCGTCTGCCAGGTTCCGTCCCCATCCCGCAGCCCGAAACTGACGTTCTGCTCCGGCGCTATGGTATCCACCACAAAGATTCCGTCAGCAGGCAAAACATCCGACAAATTGCCGGCAGCATCCTGGGCATATACCTCCAGATGCCCTCTAAGCTGCTCCGCCTCCTTCTCCGGGAGTGTCAGGTAAGCTGTATATCTTGTGGGATCTTCCTTATCCTGTACTGCCTCCAGATCCCCTTCGGCATTCTTCAGGGTACTGCCCGCACCGCCGTCACTCTTATAGGACCAGTGGAACTTTTCCACGCCCGAAGTATCATCCTTTGCGGTAAAGATGATGGTAATCTCTCCGTCGTAATACTTTATTCCGTCCTTCGTCTGCTCCGGCTCCGGGAAATGAATCTGCAGATCATAAGGTTTCTCATTATCCAGTTTCTCCAGGTCAATTGTGATGGGAGCCGTGATTCCGCCTGTTTTCTCATTCTTCAGATAGATGATTCTGCTTTTAACGCCCTGGTCATCTTTCCTGTTGCCTTCCCCGCCTCCAAATACCACACTATGGCCAAAAGCATTTATAACCCTGTCCCGGGCTATGCTATATCCTTCCGCCGGTCGAACCGTAACCGCCGTATTGTGCCACCCGTTGACCAGATTCCCGGGCAGGATTTCCTCTCCCGCAGAATTGTATTTTGTATACGCCCGTTCCGGGATCTCTTCCGTGGACAGGAGGATGGTATAACGGGCCTGACATTCTGCATATACGCCCCAGATTCCCCCTTCATATTCCCTGGTTCCCTCTCTTTTGCTGGCGGTAATAACAATGTTCAGACTCCCTTTCTTCCCCAGCGCATCGCTTAAAAGTCCCAGGTCTTCCAGCAAAACTTCTCCGCTGTCGGACAGTTCTATTCCCACATCCTTCAGCTCCCCTGCGAAACCCGTTACCTCTCCTTCATATGTAACCGCCCCATTATCATCCTCATGGCGCTTTTCCGCCCTCTGCACGGAAATCTCATTATCTGTCCCCAGTGTGAAGTTGACCTGGCTCTCCCCAAATCGGATCAGGTCTTCGTCCGTATCCCGGATGACCAGATCCCGAGTCGCTGATACGCTTGTGTAGTTTGAAGTTTCGGCCGTGGTGGCCGTGACTCTGATAATATGTCCGGCCTGGGTGATTATCAGATTCCCGGCATTTTCACCGTTCTCCACCACGGACGCAATCTCCGCGATGTCGGTCTCATCATCCTCCACCACATTTTCCACACTGTATGAAATCTCCTGGGGCTGCAGCGCGTTACAGCTCACTGAGAAGTGGTAGATATTGTCCCCCTGACTGTCATAATCAACCCTGTCTCCCTGGGGCCAATCCACAAATACCAGTTGCGGCTCTGCTTTTTGAATACAGACTTCCGGAATAGGTATTATTTCCGTTTCGTTATAGTATTCTCTCTCTACTTTGATCCCCACCTGATAAGTTCCTGTGTCACAGGCTCGAGGTCTTTCCTGATCTGTCAGTACCTTCCATTCAACGGACTGTGACGCATCTGCCGAAGGTTTGACCGCAAAAGATACCCTATCGCCGTCCTCCAGCCCTTCGATCGCTTCCAACAGTTCCTGATCCTGCCCGTTATATACAAGATCACTGCGCATAGCAGCCGTCAGCCCCGGGATGTCCACCGAATTGATTACCGCCGTAATCTGCTCCTCATATGTTTCATAGTTTTCCCTTTCCACTTTGACATTGATAACATATTCCCCCGGGGTCCGGAATGCCGGCACTTTCACCGAATCGGCGCCGTCATAGTCGAAACAGATGTCCCTGTTCGCCCCCTCTAACCTGCAGATGACCTTGTCCCCTGTCTCCAGCCCGGAGAAGGACAGGGCCGGATGTTCCTCTTGGTCATAGTCCGCCTTATAGGGACTTAGCTCCACATCGAATTTCGCCTTCTCGATTATGGCCGTGAGTTTTCCCGTCTCAAACCGTTCGTATCCCTCTCTGGACACCTGCACATACACGGCGTATTCTCCTGCCTCCTTCCCCGTGGGCACCTCCTCCTGCCAGTTAACGCCGTCTGTGGAATATCGGATCTCATCGCCGTCACTGTCACGGCTTATCACTGTGACCAGTTCCTGGTCCGCCCTGTTGTATACCCCCTCCAGTACCCGGATCTCGGGTATTTTCCTGAGAGATACCGCCACATTGGCCTCCAGGGCCTGTTCCGGGACAATCCTTTTGCCAAATTCCTCCTTGGAGATTTCCAGGGAGATTGTCATTCCCTCCGTAAAAGCCGATACTCCTATCGTGATTTTCCCCTGAGCATCCGTTGTACCGCTTCCCGTTATCTCCGGAAATGGCATATTTCCGTTCCCATCGCTGACGCTGCCTCCCGACACGGTTCCGGCGCCGTCACCCGATACGGACCCGGCACTTCCCCTGGTAATGGTATAAATGACAGACGCACCTTCCACAGGGCCCCCTTCATCTTCTGTCACTGTAATAATTACCTCTTTTTTCTCCGCTCTCACCTGCATAAGAGAATTTGACAGCAAACCCAGCACCATCACCAGGGACATCCCTATGGCCAGACGCTTTCGTACATTGTATCTTTTTATAATCTCATCCATGACCCGCATCTTACCTCCCGGTGCCTTTCTTCCCACCCCGGTCATTCTTCATACCTCCCTTGGAGCATTTTCTTCCTCTGTCCGGCCAGAGACCCAGCAGCAGCCGCATATGAAAAGCCATGGTGGTTACAAAGAGTACCACATACGCCCCATAGCGCTGCATGAACAATTTTCCCGACCATAGAGTCAAGATCACTACTCCCACTGCAAAAATAATGTCCAGAATCAAAGCAGCTGTATTTACAGGAAAAATTCCTGTTCTTTTTGCCCTTTCATCCTTCCCGTCCGTTCTGCGTTCCGCCCTGTGGGCCAGAAGGAGCAGTGTGTAGCCGCCGATCCCTGTTATCCAGAACAATGCTCCCACACAAGCCAGAACTACCTTGGCATTTTTCTGGGGAAACCTGCCGGCCAGGGGCATCAGCAGAAATGTCCCGGAAAAACAAGACAATAAAATCGCGGCCAGGCGATAATACCACCGCTTTCTTTTCATCCGGTTCACTCAATCACCTCTCTTGTGTGTATAAAAAGAATATCCTCTATCAGAACTATTTTGACCATGGGCGCCCTGCGGCTCAGCGGCCCTTTCGCAGCGGCTTCCGTGCCCCTTTCCCCTGTCAGCAGTTCCGTTTTCCCGCCATGATCCACTCCCGGCGGGCCTTGGGACAGCAGATCCGTCTTCGCTTTTTCTCCCCCGCTCCTGCTTTTCTCTGCCTGTCTCATATGAGCGGGGGACTGCTGATGCTCTCCCATGGTTGTTCCCGGTTCCCAGATGGGCTTTGCTGCCTCCTCATTGCTTTTACGCATACGCTCGATACTTTTTCTGACAATTCTCCCCGACAGTTCTCCCTGTACAGTGGGAATCCGAAACACAAACCACAGAATCACCGTCAATATGCCAAACGCTCCGGCGGCCAGGAAAGAAATCAGCGAGATCAAGGATAATGTCTCCGCCATATCTAAATCCTCTCTTGGGCATTTCTATACGCCCTCTCAATCGCCTCTCTGTATGTATCATAGTTGTCCAGTATTTCCTGCTGCAATTTTTGAGACTGTTCCTTCTGTACCGTCAGAGCGGCGGCGCGATCCCGTACTTTTTCCAGCAGGGCCAGAACCTCCTCCTGCTCCACATTCACCTGGACAATGTTGTTTCTCTGATCATACAGCAGCATAAATGTACCGTTGTATAAAGATAGCTGATCGTAGGCGCCGGCATTCTCCACACTGCTCAGGGCGCTTTCTATGGTTTCAAACAAAATATCAAAATTATCCTTTGATGCTTCTTCCACCGTGGAAGCGCTCAGAATATATTTCTTATAAAAAGAGCATATATGGTAGTAACAGTCCGATAATGCTTTTCCTTCAAATTCTGTTCCGCTCTCATAATTTTCTACAAAAAAAGAATATGCCTTCTGCACTCTTGTGGAAAAACTGTATCCTCCGTCATCCTCCGTATAGTAATTAAAATACATCATTCCGATCTTATATTTAAGTTCAGCCACATCCGTTCCGGATTCGTCAAAAGAATCCCTATGAGCATTGTACAATGCCAGAAATTCATCATTTTCCGACTTGCTGAACCTTCCCTCGTCCTCATATGCCTGGAGCAGATACAGATAGGCCGAAGTACGTTCCGGATATATTTCTATGGCTCTTTTGTAGCTGGCCGCCTTGTCCTCCAGGGAAGACGCGGTGGAAGTGGAGATCAGCACGTCATAATCACTGTTATTGATGTATTCCGACATCTTTCCGCAGACTATACCCGAGAACAGACAGAGAACTGCCAGTGTAAACGCAGCGCAAAATATACGTAATTTTCTCTTCTGTTTGTTCTTATAGCCCTCAGTGATAAGACCGGGATGCTCCAAATCATATAGAATGTCCTGACAGTTCTGGTATCTGTTTTCCGCTGCGGGTTCCACACATTTGTTGATGATCAGTTCAATACCCTCGGATAATTCAGGGTTCCACATTCTGACAGGAGCATATGCTTCCCCCGCTCTGGGATCAATCCCCGTGAGCAGATGATGCAATGTCATTCCCAGCGCATAAATGTCCGATCTGGCATCCGTCTGTCCGCTGTACTGTTCCGGCGGCGCATATCCCTTGGTTCCAAGCAGTGTGGTATCCGCCAGCCTCTGCTCTTTATATTCCCTGGCTATGCCGAAATCAATGATTTTGATATTGCCCTCCGGCTTGAGCATAACATTGGCCGGCTTCATATCCCGGTAGATAATGGGTGGGTTCTGTCCATGCAGATATATCAGCGCGTCACAGATTTGTTTTCCCCATTCTATGACCATTTCCTCCGGCTGCGCTCCGTACTCTGCCAATATCTTGTCCAGAGATAAGCCTTCTACATAATCCATCACAACGTAAATCGTCACATTGTTTTCTATAATATCCACAATGCGGGGCAGCGCGGGATGGTCCAGCTTTTTCATCATGTCAGCTTCCACCCGCAGGCTGTTTACCACCACATCATCTTCTTTTTCTCTGCCCTTTTTTCGGATTTCCTTGACTGCCCACTGCTTGTTCAGATGGGTGTCCCTGGCCAGATACACTACAGACATGCCGCCCTCGCCGATCTTGGTCAGTATCTCGTATTTTTCACCGATAATCAAACCTGCCTCAGCCATGTACTATCACTCCCAGTCAGTTCTGATCAGTATTACGGATATGTTATCCTTTTCTTGTCTTTGTTTTGCAAGCCTTATCAGATGGCCTGCATTTGCATGCATAGCCTCACTGTCACCATTTTTCTTCGGATTAAATGCATCAAAGATCTCTCCCTCTGTCACCTCATTCCTGAGACCATCGGAGCAGAGCATATAGATGCCTTTTTCCGTATCCCCCACCAGCACATCGGGATTTAGAATGTCGGACGCCCCCACGCACTGGAGAAGCATGCTTCTGCGTTTATCCCTTTTAGCCTGCTCCGCTGTCATGTCTCCCCGCTCTAATTTCCGGGCGACAAGGGTATGATCCGATGTAATCTGCCGCAAATTTTTCCCGATCCGGTAGGCTCTGCTATCTCCCACATGCACAATCACATATTGACTGCCCGCAAGCAGCATGCCGGTAAACGTTGTCCCAAGGGATATTTTTCTGGCCTGCCCATATTCCTGAATCTTGACATTTAACTCTTTCAAAAGCAGAGACCACTTCTCCCCGATAACCTGCATGTCCGGATTTTCCAACTCATATGGCAGTTCTTTGTCAAACCACTGCAAAAAAGCCCGGATTACCGTGGCGCTCGCAAGTTCTCCCTTATCCAGTCCTCCCATCCCGTCGCAGATCACGGCCATAAGCACCTCTCCTTCGGAATATTTCCCGTGTCTGACAAGGATACTGTCCTGATTTATTTCTTTTGTTGTTCCAACATCCGTCTCTGCCGCAACAGTAAAATGCACCTTTCCCCGCCCCCGGTTATATTCTGAACTCAAACTCCTCATTTGCCAGTTTCAGGCAATCACCGTTAAATATTTCCACTTCCTGCCTCGCCGGGATCTGTCTGCCGTTTATATATGTCCCATTTGTGGAATTGAGATCCATAATAAAATATCTGTTACCCCTGGTAATAATATCCGCATGACTCCTGCTGACCTTGTCATTATCCCGCACAACATAATCAGCATATTTACTTTCTTTTCCGACACGAAAAACAGACTTGTTTATTAAGATGATTTCATATGTCCTCTGTCTGCACAGCGATGCGTCTCTATGATCTTCCTCCTGTAACAATGCTGTAGCTTCCTCATCCTCTACCAGAAGCCCTGTGGCCTCCTCATCCTCCAGCAATCCTGTGGCTTCCTCATGGTCCAATAATCCTGTGGCCTCCCCATGGTCCAACAGTCCTGTAGCCTCTGTTTTCCTGCCGTCGTACTGTTCATTTTGCGCGCCAGGCTTCCCTGTCGCAGAACTGCTTTTCCTCGCATCATGCCTTTTTATGGTACTGACAACCGTTTTGTCCTCACCGCTTATAAATCTTTCTATCTTCTCCCCGTCATAGACATTCAGGCTCTTTATAAAATATACAAATCGGGATATATAGTCCATATCTTCTTCCCGGGCAGAAATCGCAGAATAGATAATAGACTCCATAAAGGCAAATATATCTGTCTCCTGCCCTGCTTGTTCCAACGGAAGATATATAAACAGTACTTCCTTTGTAGTTTCATTTATAAACACATGTCTTAAATCCAATACCACAGAACTTGCGGCCAGGGAATTAGCTTTCAATTTTTGGAAGATGTACACGACCTGCTCCATGATAAACAGAAAATCATATTTAACGATCGGTTTCTTCAGTCTCTCTACCAGACTGATTCCAATCGGACCCGAATATTGCACGGCATTCCTGCCCAGACGTTTTGCTTTGAGCAATCCTCTGATATTTTTGCCTGAAAACAGGGTAAATTGCCTTTCATCCAGTTTTTCTCTCAGGGTCAGCTTCGCTTTCACAACTAACTGGTATCCCCTGGTTTTAACCTTATATTTTGCCATATTACCAGTCATCCTTTATGATATCTATTTGTTCATTTCAATAATTCTTCATATGTCGTTTTAAGTTCATCCTTGATGGCCTTTAATTGATCAACTTGCACATGCTGTATTCCCCGCTCTATTTTCACAAGGCATTCCCTTGTAATTGGGATGCCCTGAAGCTCCAGTAAACGAACCAATTCTGTCTGTCCTATCCCCTTTGAAACCCTTATTTCCCTGATATTTTTGCCTATGTTCCCTCTATTATCCTGTTTAATCTTTTGTTCCAACCGTTCCACCTCTTTTAGGTTTCTATCATAATTTATTATATTTTATTTATATTTCGGAAAACCATGGGACTCATTTCAGTCCTATTTTCCCAAAATAATATTGTACTGCAAACAAAAGGGTATTATCAAGATTCTCTAAAATACAGGATAGCTGCATTCCCCGACGCACAGAATGCCCTGATGCCGGATAGCCCTGTCTAATGCTCCCTCAATAACCGGCAGATGTTCTTCCGGACATCGCATCACCCTGAGAAAAAAGTACTCTTTTCCGTAAATCTGCCCGCGCTATTGCTTGCCTATTTTTTGTACCCGGAAATAGGTAAACAGCAAATAAATTTGTTGAAAACCACTATTAGCCAACCTGTAAAGTCAACAACCGGGGCTTCAAGCCCCACCGTTTCCCCTACTGCGTCTGCTGCATATGAAAAGCTGATTGCATATAAGACAGGGAATTACGGACAGCAGAGCATAGCCGATTTTAATGCAATGCTTGCACTGACACCCGATGAATTGACAGAGCTTCTTGCCGCAGTAGCTGATGTGGGCAACACTATATCCCACGATGACGAAAACTACGACTTTTTCACAACCACGATAACCTTTTCATCCCAGCAATTATACTGCGAGCATATGGGAGAAGAACTTAACTTTTTTATGCCACTTTCCAAACAAAGCAGGCCTTGCGACTATCTGGACGAGGACGAGGAAACAGTATATGATTTTTCCTGTTTCGTTGATGCAAATGTCGCTTATTCTATCAACGCCCCGGAACTTGTAACAGTTGCAGAACGGGATAAGGCGTTGCTGACATTCAGAGATGAAATGCAAAATTACTTGAATGGTCTAAGTGAAGAAGAAATTGCGGGCAGCGATATCAAAAAAATGCTTAAGACCAAGTCCGCTGAACTTGCAAATAGCCTGTCTACCGAAAATATGAAACTATCGCCTTGTGACATTTATATGATTGAAATTCACAATGCAGGTACAGAAATCAGTAAATAGAAGTGCAATTATCTTAATCTGCCGCACGACGGCAAAAGAAAAAGCCGTCGTACAGATATGATTATGGTAAGATACGATAAATTCTAAGACGCGAAGTATAGAGGTTTAATAACACTCCTTAAAGTCTACAGTATGAGTAAAGCCCACCTACATGATTTTGTAAGTGGGCTTTCGTCTCTATATTGCGTAACAATTTCCTCAATATTACAGTCTAGGACATTGCACAATCTATCAATAGTATATAGGCTCACAATCTGTCAAATGATTTCATGCCGAATGGATACAAGAAACAGTAAGATAAATGCTGTTTTCAGAGAAAAACAGGTATTTCATCCTTTGTCGGCTCTTCCAGATAACCTTTTACAGTATCAAACATTTTCCTTGTTTCTGGCTGCATGAACTTCTCAGATTCCCTCTGTAACAGATACCAGCTGCGGAGATATTCCAAAATCGTTACCTGCAGTAGATCCTTAACTTCCTGATCTTCACTTGTGGCCATGTCTTCTAAAAAAGCAAAGACCTGTTTTATCTTGACGTTATCCTGGTGCCCGCTCACCAACAGGCGACCAATGTAATCGCAGAAGCATCGGTCAAAACAAATCGTCTGTCCCTTGGTTTCCTGACCTTGAAATGTATCCTGAATCCATGCCAGCTCTCCTGCGTAACGCCCACTGATCTATGGAAATTCCTTTAATAACTCGTTCACTATTTCAGAATAAGAATACATATCCATTACCTCTTCATTTTGTTCCAACGTTCCGGACGGGATAAATGCCTAAGCTGTCCGAACAAAATCCAATCAGCGCATCTACATCTTTGACAGTTGCATTCTTATGAAAAGTTATCTCCCAGCCTTCTGCCTCCGCACAGAAAAATATTGTCAGCAAATAGTTCCGGGAAATGTTTACAGTAAAGTTTGGTTCTGTTCCGTTCCACGAAACAGATGGCAGCACCACCGATCTGCCGGAATGCCAGGAATGCCTGCCCAACCTTGTTCGGCTGTGGCTTATTGGGGATATGTGTCTATTGGCTTTATTTCCTTTTTCATCTTTTTTCGGATAATCAGCTTCGCAATAACTGCCACCGTCATAAAAATAAGCATAACTATGCCATAAACAAAAATACTTGTGTACCACGGTGCTGATTGCATAGCATATAAATCAGGGTGTGTTTTATAATTCCAAAACACATATATTCCATATCCAATGAAAACTCCAATGAAAGAACCGATTGTTATATTTGCAATTTGGTTCAGCCTTTTTAACATCCCATATACCTCTCTTATCACAATTATATCCCCTGATCTGTCGGATCGCCGGGGATGCCTGCCCTACCTTGTCAAGCTGTGGTTTATTGGGAATATGCTGCTTTAAGACTATGTCAAAAAAGCATACGCATATTACCCGCATTTCTTTTTATGGAAAAATATATAACAGTTAACTCTTAATTTTCCACATATAAAGCTAATCTTTTTCCCATATCAAATGCACTTTGACAATCTATCGGAAATTGTTCCCTTCTTATCCCTGCTTTATGTTTCTCGCTAAAGTTAGATGCCGCATATTTTGAATAGTCATCAAACTGATAGCAGTCTGCCGAAATTACATATTCCGACTGTCCATTTAAAAGCTGTAAATAACTCTTATTGTTCTCAAATATATATTGATACCCAAATGATTTCAACATTTCATGTGGCAATCCCATTGTATAAACAAAGCCAGTCTGTATCACACCTGTATAATTTGTACGTTCCACAGAATCATAGGAAAGATTAGCAAATATCAGTCGCTCTATAAATGATTTCATTTCTCCGGTAATATTACCCAAATATACCGGCGAGCCAAGCAGCAAAATATCACTTGACATTATCCGCCTCAACACTTCTGTTATATCATCCTTCATTACACAGCACTCAGCCACTTTACCTGCTTTCCCCTTACAGCTAAAACAACTGCAACAGCCTTTGAACTCTAAGTCATAAAGATGAACCCATTCTGTCTCTGCACCTGCAGATGCTGCTCCATCAAGGGCTTTCTTTAGTAAAGTAGCTGTGTTCCAGTTTTTTCTTGGACTTCCGTTAATTGCTATTGCCTTCATAAAAATCCCTTTCTATTTACATTTTAAAATTCTATGCTATAATCTAAGTGTAACTGTAAGATACAAAAATACAAGTACGCACATTTTTGTGCCTTAAAATAGTGAGGATAAAATGTCTGACAATAACTTATACAATGGTTCATGTGAAGTCATAAATGCCCTTAACCTTCTTAGTGGCCGCTGGAAACTGCCAATTTTGTGGAAATTATCTTATGGAAATATACGGTACAATGAACTCAAACGGCAGGTTCATGGCATTACCAATATAATGCTAACTCGTTCTCTACAGGAATTGGAAGCTCATGGTTTAGTCAGCCGCATCCAATATTCAGAGATACCTCCCCATGTAGAGTATTGCTTAACAAAATCTGGCCAAAAATTGGTTCCCGCTTTACATGAACTGAAAAAATGGGGAGAAGAACAGGCTATTCTTGAGAGGCAGTTACATTCAACTTCCAATAATAAAGAATGAGTACACTCCCATAATGCACCTCCTCCCACACACGATTCACCAATCTGCCGGAACCCGGAGAAACTTGTCCAATCCGTCATACGTCTTATAACTTCTCCAATTTCTCTAAAAACGCCCTGTAAAATTCTCCTTCTTTGATGCGGGCCTGCTGAACCTCTATGCTCCTGGGCGTATATACCCTTGGATGCTCCAAATCGTACAGCGCCTCTTTCGTTGCCTGGATCGCAGATTCCACCGTGCTTCCAAGGATGTCAAAATTCTCCGTTTCACCCTTAAGCTGTTTATTAAGCCGCTGCACCATCATCTGCGATATGTGGCTCATCATCCCGTTGCCCCGGATTCCCATGCCATTCGCATTTACTTCTTTCGCCGCATCCATCCACGCATCCTTCACTTCCTGCGGGGCACCCCGACCGACCATCTCAAAGGCTTTCTCGTCCTGGTCGGCTGCTCTGCCCTGCGCCGCCTTTTCTTCCACCGTTTCCATAAATCCCACCGTTCCGGATTCCACGCTTCTTTCCATCTTCCTTGCCGTGTATCCTGTCAGCGGATATCCCGCTGACCCTATTCCATTTACACTCATCTCCAAATGTCCTCCATTATTTTTATTATTGCAGCCCCTCTGTCGGTCAGACCATATCTGTTCTTGCACAGCTACCAGTATTCTTAAAGCTGCCCACACTTTCTAAGCCTCCGTTGAAATATTCGACATTTCATCCGATACTGTATCCATTCCGGGATCATCAGATGGCATATTATTATCGGTATCATGCTCTGAATTTTCATTTGGTGCTTCTGTCGGCTTGGAAATTTCCAAACTCATTGTAGTTTCCATTCCGCCAATACTCATTGTCATTACAAGCACCCTTGAACCATCTGGCTTAACAATAATATCTGTCTTTGATTCAGATTCCTGTTTATCTGCCTGCTCCAATTCCTCATCTGATAAGATTCTTTCAAATTCCAGTCCTCTTTCTTCAAAATATTTCTCCCACTTTGAATATTCCTTGATGTCTTTCGCTTCTATATACCCCTCCGCCATTGCATTCATAATTTCCATATACATATGCGTTGCCCCTATTGGATACATGACAGCCCAGCTCTTGGATGGATTGGCATCATCCATATAGTTCATCCCATTACAGGTAATCATCATGATTCCATCTTCTGTCCTGACAGCCTGACCTGCTACTTCGGCCTGTGCAAATCCCATTGCCACACTTTCTGATTTTATAAGGTTAGGATACTTTTCCTTATACATATCCGCCAGTTCCCGCAATTTCCCCATCTGCTGTTCATCGCTGACCATGAGCCATGAACCGCCGCCTTCGTTCCCTTTGATTTTCAGGCACTCTATTCCTGTAAACGCATTCACCTCTATCGTGTATTTTTCATTTAAGGATGATGTAGGAATACTGTCTGCATTATCGACATTTAAAAACTGTGCCAATGTCTCCATAAGCTCACTGCCAGCGGGCACGACATCCATCAGCCCTCCCCTTGGGTCAGTCGCCACGATGTAATTTTTACCCGAATTGCCATCTGTTTGTACCGATGTATTATTGGGATCAAACTCAAATGATTTATCAAGTTTCTTATCATATATACGCCAATATCCAGATATCTCATCGGACGGTTCAATTAGATACCGCTCACTTTCTACTTTTTCAACTGGCTGATTTGTTTCTGCCTTAAGATTATTTGTATGAAACCTTGAACCCATACTGCCCATTATGGAATATGCATCATATGCAGAAAACCTTCCTCCCGCTTTTGAATAAAGGAAATTATAACCAGAACTTTCACTCACCATATCTGTACCAGCCATTCTGCCTGCAAATCCTGTTCCCGAACCATTCCTCTGTGCCTTTCCCATATCACGCCATGCGGGAAAACCCACCCCTATTCCATTTACGCTCATTTTTCAAATCCTCCATTGTCATCAATTATTTTATAGCAGCCCCTCTGTCGTTCAGAGCCGCATCCGCTCCCTTGTAATAAGTCCGAGCGGTTCATTACCTCCATGCAGACATACCGCCTAACTTCCCCTGTCAAACTTCATGACAAACACCTCCCTAGCTGAAATTACTGCAATTACTTTTTTCATTCCGCACTCCCTTTATGCGGTTCCGCCGAAATGATCTCCCCCTGCACGTTGGATTCATCCGAATCCCTATCCAGCTCATCTTCGTCAAGCTGCGGCTCCACCGCTATCGGGTCATCATCATAGACCGCCGGACTGCCATCCTCAATCTGATGCACGGCATCCGGGGCGGGGCTTCCCTGTGTGGTGCATCCGCTGATTGTGGGAATCATCATTGCCGTAATAAGTAATGCCGATATTCTGTTGACACGCATTTTTCAAGCCCTCCTACTTCTCTGCCATAAATTATGGGAACCTGTTATCCGTTGATAATACGAACCAGCTCTCAATAAAGTTTCATTTCCCTTATCCGCTACGGTGCCCCTCTATCATTCAAAGCCACCCGTCCCCCTTATGGTAAGTCCGGGCATCACGCCCACATTCAGCTAAACAGCGAATCATCACTCACCGCAATTTCTGCCATTACCTTTATCAAATCTGTCGGTAGATGAATCCTGTTTTCCAACCCAGATTGCACCAAGTGACTATAAATTGCATGAAATGACCATAAAGTTTATAGCATCACCACCGCCTGGAACTTTTCTGCGTCACAAGAAACGGCGAAATCACCCCCGTATTTATCCACCACGGCCTTCACGTTCGACAGGCCGGTGCCTTCCGTGGCCTGCACTTTTTCCACCACGGGGTTCCTTACGGAGAAGATCAGCTTCCCTCCCTCCTGCACCA
>OFFT01000541.1_pt1 | contig 27108 bp, 21 predicted proteins | sample 1521581 | NCBI WGS metagenome assembly OFFT01 (sample SAMEA3504084, study PRJEB24116) | mouse gut metagenome | biome: mouse gut; feature: mouse-associated habitat; material: faeces | place: Denmark | collected 2011
TTTTTATTGCTCCGGTCCAACCTGACCCGAAGCCGGAAAAGAGGGGTCTACCACCCACCGTGATGAACCCCACCAAACCTCAATAATCCCAACAGAAAGCTGCGTTTTCTATTTTATTTTAAGCCATTCTGCAATACTTTTGCCTGCGAGTACCCAGTAAGAGATATCAATGAGCGAATTAAAAATCCGTCCCTTCCCCGTCAAAAGCAGGGATAAAGCTCTCCCTCGCCGTATCCCCTTCCTGCACAAAAGCATTTCGAACCCCCAGTTCCAGCGCATAGTCTACTACAGCATCGTATTCCCGCCGTGTCACTTTACGGCAAATGGACTGATACTCCGGCATCTCCCGCAGCCGCTCGAACGGTGTATACTGATTCAACAGGCTCAAATACACAGCGTCGCCGTAGGTCCCAAACACATACCGGATCACATCCCTGGCATTCTTCTTGTGCCCGGGCAAAAGAAGATGCCTGACAATCACGCCCCTCTGCATCATACCATTCTCATCAAAGACCGGCGCTCCCACTGTGTCTGTCATCTCTCCAAGCGCCCCCTTTGCCACCTCCGGATAGTCAGGAGCCTCCGAATATCCGGCCGCCAACGCCGGATCCATATACTTGAAGTCCGTCAGATAGATGTCCACGATGCCTGCCAGCGCTCTGATCACTTCCCGCTTCTCGTAGCCGCTGCCATTGTAGACCACCGGCAGCGCAAGCCCGCTGTCTCTGGCCAGCAGCACGGCCTCCGCCACGCCGGTCACATAATGATCCGGGGTGACCAGATTGATATTGGCCGCCCCTTTTGCCTGCAGGTTTAAAAAAATGTCCGCCAGCTGCTTTGTTGTCACCGCTTTTCCTTTTCCGCCGGCTGCGATCTCATAATTCTGGCAGTAGACACAGCGCAGATTACAGCCCGCAAAGAATACCGTCCCTGAACCCTTTGGTCCGGAAATGCACGGTTCCTCCCACGGATGCAGCGCTGCCCGCGCCACCCTGATCCCATCGTCCGCCTGACAAAATCCCCGCTGTCCCTCTGCCCTGTGTGCCAGACACTCTCTCGGACACAGATTACAGGGGCTGATGCTCAACCCTTTCCACTGCATAGATATCCCGCCTTCCCCTGTTTCGTTCATCCATCTTTTCAAAACCTACAGAGTCTTCATGAATTGTAATTGAGATGTCATCATTACTGTACTCTTCTGCAATTTCTTTCAGCTTACTTATCACATCATCTTTTGTCATGCTTAACATTTCTTCAAGATCTGTTTCGTTCCAAAAATCCTGTACCCCGTTCATCATACTGCCGATACAATAGTCGCGTTCCCCGACAGTAAGCGTCTCCTTGTCCGCGATATGATAGGAAAACTGATAGAATAAATCACACCAGGCGCCATATCCGTTTTCTTCCGCTGTTTTTGACGGAAGATATTGATTATAGCCAGGGTCTTCCTCTTTCCGTCCCGTGTTAATGCTTTGCACATATTTTCCATTTTCCACTCCGGAAAGCCATGTGGTCAATGCCACAAAAGAAAGTTCGTCACTGTCCAGATTCACGGAAAAATCCTGCTGGGCAATATCAATATTGATCCGTTCCATTCGTTCATAACTTTCATTTGCCCATTCCAGTAAATCCATGTTAAAATCTGCAACTGACCTGGTTTGGTAATCGGCTGTTTTCAATTCCAATAAAGAACGGTAATCTTCCTCTGTGCCATTGGGATATTCCCGGCTCTCCTGTTCTTCCTCTATCCTTTCCTGTCCGCCCCTTCCGGTGTCAGGTTCCGAAAGCAGCTTGTCAAATTCTTCATCAGAAAAATCTGTGCCCTGAACAGTATTACTTTCCCTGTCACTGCCGGCTGCGGAAGTCGCAAAAGTAGTCGTCACGCCCACAATCAGCATTGCGGCCATACAAATTGCAAATAATGAGGTTTTTTTCATTTTCATAATCGCTGTAATCCTTTCTTCGACAGCATTTTTACTAAAGTTGTTACAAAATGGCAACAGTCCGCTTTTTGCCGCTTCCATGTTGATCAGCATCAGCGAATAGGCAGATTTTGACTTTTCTCCGAATTGCCGTATAACGCTCTCATCACAGGCCAGCTCGATATCACGATTAAAGAGCCTGTACATCACCCACACAAAAGGGTTAAACCAATGGACACAAAGGGCACACGCCGCAAGCAGCTTTGTGACCGTGTCATAACGATAAATATGCACATACTCATGGGTGAGGATATACTGCAGTTGTTTCTCATTCTTCCAGTCCGTTTTTTTCGGCATTAAAATAACCGGACGGAAAATGCCATAAGTCAACGGAGTGGAAATCCGATCAGACTGCCTTACCAGGACCGGACGTTTTAACGTCTGCTGCTCCAGCCATTTTTCCACATAATGGCTGCGGACGGGTAACGCTGTCCGGAATTCCATCAGACAACGCAGGTAAGATATGACGAAAAACAATGCGGCAGGTATCATGCCTGCACACCATACAATAAACCACAGGGAAACAGATGACAAAATATCCGCCGGCGGCTGTTTCATCCCCCCTGTTACAGCAAATACCCCCTCTACAACCGGCATGTTATAATCTGTTGTTACTTCCGGCAATGCTGCGGAAGACAGGCCGTGAGTTACCAGTGTATAAACACTGAACACTGACGGAATCGAAAACGGGATCAGCAGTCTCACCATCACCAGTTCCCATAGAACAAGGAACGTCTTTTTCGGCAGTTTATTGATTGCCGCCGCGCGGATCATCACGACCGCAGTAATGAAAACAGCCCCTGAAAAACTCATTTGCAGTAAACTCATCTACACCACCTCATTCCAAATCTTCCACAATCTGTCTGAGCTTCTGAATCTGCTCGGCGGAAAGTTTTTTCCTGCCTAACAGGGCTGCAAACAGCTTGTCAACCGAACCGTCATAAATCTTGTCAATCAATTCTTTCGTTTCCGCTTCCTGTACCTCTTCTTTCGGAATAAGGGCATGGCACATGAAATTCGGTTCGGAACGCTCAATCGCTCCTTTTTTGATACACCTTTTTATCAGTGTGTAGGTGGTATTCATGTTCCAGCCGATTTCTTCTTTCAGAACATCGGAAATGTGCTTTGCCGTGGAATCGCCCTCGCTCCAAAGCACACCCATTACTTTTAATTCCGAATCAAAAAGTTTAATATCCATTTTCTCCTCCTGGTATCGTCCGTATACTACTGCAGTAGTGTCGCTTGACTATACATTACACCTTTCTCAATCGTTTGTCAACACTACTATGGTAGTGTATGAAAAAAAATATATATAACTCAGAGATTTATTCTATTTTATCAGAGATTTTTCTTACCACAGATCCGCCAAAAATACTACAATAGCATTAATCTACAAGAACATTCATCTATAAGAACATTCATCTACAGGACGAAATCGAAAATCAGGCCGCCGCAGGTACATTGGTGCAGCGGCGCCTGACTGCAGGAGGAATCATCATGAAGACAACAATCTTAAACGACCAGTGGACCTTAACCGTTCTCGGCGAAAATGTGTACAACATCCCCGGGACACCCATCCGCACCGAGGTTCCCTCCACCGTGTACAGCACGCTGCTTGGGCAGGATCTGATCCCGGACCCTTTTTACCGTGACAACGAGCTGACCGCGTTGAAGCTGATGGAAAATGACTTTGCCTACGAGACGACCTTCACGCTGCAGACCGCAGACCGGGAGGCCGACCGTATTTTCCTTCGGTTTGAAGGAATCGATACTCTGGCGGATCTCTATCTGAACGGAAAACATCTGGGAGCAGCCGACAACATGAACCGCGTCTGGGAGTTCGATATCACCGCCGAAGTCATGGAGGATGCGCCGGACACCGTCTATCAGCTGAAAGTGGTGCTCCACTCTCCCACCCGTTTTATCCGTGAGGAGAATGAAAAGTGCCCCGTAGGCGGCAGTTCCGACGCCATGCCCGGTTTTCCGCATATCCGCAAGGCAGCCTGCATGTTTGGCTGGGACTGGGGTCCCAGGCTCCCTGACGCCGGCTTATTCCGCCCGGTATCCATCCAGGCCGTAAAGACCGCACGCATCGCGCAGGTTTATCTCACCCAGCAGCACGAGATAACGGAGAAGACCACCCACGGCAATACCGTCTCCTGTGTGCAGCTGGCCGCTGACGCCGAGGTGGAATGGATGCCCGGGATCTGCGCGGACAAGGTGAAACTGCTCCTTCTTGTGACCGCCCCCGACGGCGTTACCACCCTGTCCGCCGAGAGCGCACCGTTCGATGCCCTTACGAACTCCGCTCCTTCTGCGCCGCTGACCGGATTGTCAAGTGATCTGCGCAGCAATCATGTCCGCGTGGAACTGGCCATTACCGACCCGCAGCTCTGGTGGCCCAACGGCTACGGTGAGCAGCCGCTGTATACGGTCAAAGCCCTGCTGCTGCCCGATGCTGAAAATGCTGCCCCTTTGGATCTGTGGCAGAAGCGGATCGGCCTGCGGACCATGACCGTGAACACGGACCCGATGCCCGACGAGGTATGGGACTCCCATCTCACCGATCAGGAGAAAGATCTGGACGACGGCACAAACGTCCTCCTGCATCACGGAGAAAAGACGCTTCTTGTCGCCGACAGAAAAGCAAAAGAACTGCCCGGCCGCAATTTCGCCTTTGAAGTCAACGGCCTGCAGATCTTTGCCATGGGCGCAGACTATATTCCGGAGGATAATATCCTCACAAGACAAACCAGAGAACGTACCGACCTGCTGTTATCCTCCGCACAGGAGTCCCATTTCAACTGCATCCGTATCTGGGGCGGCGGCTATTTTCTGGACGATTTCTTCTATGATGTATGCGACGAGCGCGGCCTTTTGGTCTGGCACGATTTCATGTTCGCCTGCGCATCCTACGAGCTGACGCCGGCCTTCGAGGCAAACGTGTCCGCGGAGATCCGCCAGAACATCCGCAGGCTCCGCTCCCATCCCTGCATCGGCCTCTGGTGCGGCAACAACGAGATGGAAGCGCAGTATGAAGAGAATGCATGGCCCAAGTCGAAGAAACAATATTTCGACTATATCCGGCTGTACGAATATATCATCCCCCGGATCGTGGAAGAAGAAGATCCCATGACCTTTTACTGGCCTTCCTCTCCCAGCTCCGGCGGCAATTATGAGAACAGCAACGCCGAGAACGTGGGCGACGTCCACTACTGGGGCGTCTGGCACGGCAGTGAACCCTTTACCGCCTACAGGAAGCATCACTATCGTTTCCTGTCCGAGTTCGGCTTCCAGTCTTTCCCGGCCCTGCAGACGGTCCGCCGTTTCACGGAAAAAGAAGACCGCAACATTTATTCCCGCGTGATGGAGATGCACCAGAGAAATACAGCGGCCAACGGCAAAATCAGCAACTATCTGTCCCAGACCTACCTGTATCCGAAGAATTTCGACGAACTGCTCTACTGTTCCCAGCTTCTGCAGGCGGATGCCATCCGTTACGGCGTCGAGCATTTCCGGCGGTTCCGCGGCACCTGCATGGGCGCTGTTGTCTGGCAGTTAAATGACATCTGGCCGGTAGCTTCCTGGGCCAGCGTAGATTATTACGGCAACTGGAAGGCCCTGCAATATGCCGAGAAACGCATGTTTGCACCGATCCTTCTCTCCTGTGCGGAACACGGCGAGATCGACCAGAAGCCTTACGTCAACACCCTGCCTATGCCCGTGGAACTCAGCGCCGATCTGCATGTGGCCAACGAGACCGCCGAACCGGTAACGGGCACCGTAAAGTGGGCGCTCCGCCTGCCCGATTCCTCCGTGGTACAGGAAGGCCTGTTTACAGTGACAGCTCCTGCCTTTGGCGGCGCATGGCTTCCTCACCTGGATTTCACCGGACAGGATCCGCTCAAGGTACATCTGGAGTATGCACTTTATATAGAAGATACTCTCGTCTCTTCCGGCAGCACCCTGTTCTGCGCACCGAAGCATTATGCATTTCTCGATCCGCAGCTGCAGGTCAGCGTAGAGAATGACGTGGTAACTGTGACGGCCGCAAATTATGCGAAGTCCGTCAGCGTGGAGACCGAGAACGGCGTCCTCCGGCTGGATGACAATTTCGTCGATATGGAGGCCGGCAGCAGAACCTTCCGCATCCTGCCCAGCCGCGATTTCACCGACGACGGCACCCTGGTTTCCGGCGCTTACCGCGTAAGAAGCATCTATGAGAGTGCGGAACGATAAGACTTTTGGTGCAAACCGATAAGGCTTTTGATGCGAAACGATAAGGCTTTCGGCGTGCAGTGCAGTTATTTTCCGGCTCTGCGCGCCTGTCTTGGCGTGACGCCTTTTATTTTCTTATAACAGCGTATGAAATAGCTGCAGTCGCAGTAGCCTACCTCCTGCGCGATGAAGGCCACATCATGACTGGAAAAGAGAAGCATGTTCTCGGCCACATTGATGCGGGTTGCATTGATATATTCCCGGCATGTCATGCCGTACCGCCTGCGGAAATGCAGCGAAAAGGTGGAATGCGACATGCCGCACATGGAGGCCAGCTTTTCAGCGGTCAGCTCCTCGAAATAATGCCTGTCGATATATTCCGCTATAAAGTCAAAACGCAGCTCATAAGAGGGGTGAATATCGGGAGCTGCCAGAAGATAACCGTCTTTCTGCCAGCTCCTGAATATCTTTCCCAGGATCCTGCAAAGATCAGCCCGCAGGATCGTCGCATAGGCATAGTCCTTCTCCGCATATTCCTGCATGATCTCCTCAAACAACGGCCGCAGATTCATTTGCTTACTCTGCTCCGGCAAAAAACAGCAGGGACACGTGGATGTGCTGATGTTTCTCAGCGATGCATGCAGATCCACCTCTTCTTTTCTGGAACGCAGCAGGACTTCCGGATCAAACTTTATCACATGATACCGTACCCGCTCCCGCCTGTCAGCGTAACCGATTGCGTGCACACATCTGGGCGGAAACAGAACCACCGAACCGGGCGGGCATGTCTGAACAACGCGGTCAATGGTGATTCTCACATTCCCCTCCAGCAGGTAGAGAAGCTCCACATAATAATGCCAGTGCGCCGGAATGGGCAGTCCGGTCGCATCGCTGTCAAAGCAGAATGCCTCGTAAGGCGAGATGATGGGATCAATGTATTCATACAGATTGTTCATGGCGCTCCTCCTGCTGCTCCACCCCGGTCCGGATCCGGTCCGCTCTGTTTTTGCCGCGCTGGATGCAGAAATTTGTTATGTCGTTTGCTATCATTATAACAGACCCGGACAGAAAGGCCGAGCCAAAACATCCGAAAAAACGCCAGAAAACTCTAAAAAGTTTTGGCTCCGATTCTGTACATCGCAATTACAATCATGTATAATGCTTGTTAGTCAAAGACCCCGCGGCAGTCGCCAAATATCCATGCAGGCATGGCTGCTTGGCTCGTTGCTTCGCGGGAATAAAGATGGCAGTTCCTTCTGCCAAAACATGATCGAAAAGGAGTTCCCGCCATGAAAAAAAAGACCCCAAAGCAGATCGCCGCACTGATCTGTGTCGTTCTGCTTGTTTCCCTGTACCTGATCACCTTCCTTGTGGCATGTCTGGGCGGAGCCGATTCCGGCCGTCTCTTTGCCGCCTGCCTGGTCGCCACCATCGGACTGCCTGTTATCCTCTGGCTCTTTATCTGGTTCTACGGTCTGATGAAAGAACGGCAGGCGGAAGCCCTCTCCAGCCTGCCGGATGATGAAGACTGATGTTATGTTAACCCTCTGCGGCGGTAGGCGGTCACGAAAAGCGCCGCCGCTATCGCAATATTCACCGCGATAACGATCACATTCTTCGCCTCTGCCGGCGTTCCGGCGCTTAAGCTGTTCATCAAAAGCTGAATGTGCTGCGAATAGGCGAAATCCGCCACTTTCGCGATCGTCTCGTTGAACATGGCCAACATCGGCAGAAAAGCGAAGACCATCATCACCGGCGTCACCACCGCAGTGGCCGCGATCTGGTTTCTGCTCCACACACCGACTGCCGCACCAAGCAGCATGGATGCAAGGATGCCTGCTGCCATGATCAGGCAGAAAGAAAGCAGCTTTTTCCCTGTATACCCTCCCAGAAAGCCGAAGACCACCCCGCCCGCCATACAGGCACTGAACACAAATCCGCCCACACCGCACAGATATTCCATCGGCTTCACATTGGCAAAGAGCAGCATACGCAGCGTATTCTTCTCCTTCTCCTCCGAAATGATGGATGCCGATACCGTGAGCGGGGCCATCCCTATATGCATCACCGTGAATATGCCGACGAAAAAATGATCCGGCATATTTTCCACGCGGATGCTGTTTTCCATAATGGCTGCCATAATCGGAAACATCACGAACTGGATCCACAACGCCATATTCTTTCCGGTGTCTTTCAACTGCTTTTTGTAGATGATCGCTGTATTTTTCATGCCTGATTCCTGTCCTTTCTTTCTCCCTGTCCAATGGTGTTTCACTTTTTCCTCTATTCCGAAGCGTTTTACGCTGAGACCGCAGGCAGAATTTATTCAATCTTCTTCCCGCAGGCTGCACCCCGTCAGCTCCAGAAACACAGATTCCAGATCGGGTTCCGTGGAGTGGATCGTCTCGATCTGTCCTTTTTGCAGATAACCGCAGACTTCCTCTGCTGAGGCCGCCGTATTGGGCAGTTCCAGACTGCTGCCGCCGTACAGCCGGATTTTCAGCTTATTGCGGTGATTGTACCTCCTGTTGATCTCCTGCGGCGCTCCGTACTCTACGATCTGTCCCTCATGGAGGAGCGCGACATGTTTACATAACTTCTCTGCCTCCGTCATATTATGGGTCGTCAGAAAGATCGTCGCCCCGTCCCTCTGCAGCTGCAGGATCAGCTCGTGTATCTGCCTCGTTGTCGCAGGATCCAGTCCGGCCGTTGGTTCGTCAAGAAAAAGAAACGCCGGTTCGTGCAGCACCGCCCTCGCCAGTGCCAGCCGGCCCTTCATCCCCTTGGATAATTTCTGCACCGGGCATTTTCTGTCCTGATACAGTCCCACCTGTTCCAGCACCTCCCTGATCCGTTCCTCCCGCACTCCATAGAACCCGGCACACAGTTTCAGATTGTCATAACAGGATAATCGCTCATAAAAACCGAGATCGTCCATCATCATACCGATCCGCCGATACGCCTCCTGCTTCACCAGCGCCATATCGTTTCCGTCCAGACTGGCACTGCCCGCCGACGGGGTAAGCTGTCCTGTCATAATCCGTATCAACGTCGTCTTACCGGCCCCGGAAGGCCCCAGCAGCCCCAGAATCTCCCCCTTTTCTACCGAAAGCGAGATTCCTGCCAAAACCTTCTTCTCCCCAAAATAGTGTGTTATCTCTTTTATACTGATCGCAGTCTCACATGTCATAAGCTTTCCTTCCTTTCGTCCTCCTGATATCTGTCATGGGCTTTCCTTCTCTTCGCACTCCCGATACCTGTCACAGGCTTTCCTTCTCTTCGCACTCCTGATACCTGTCACAGGCTTTCCTTCCCTTCGTCCCCTTGATACGCCGCAGCGCCTCCTCCATCTTCCGGTTCTCCGCCTTTTCCTTCAAATGCATGACCGTAAGGCTGCCCGCAAAACACAGACCAAAGGTCAGGAAAAAGGCCGCCCACGACTCCCACATATCCACCGGGAACCAGCCAAACAGTACCGTAAAAATCACGATCACCACAACCACCGCAGATAACATGCACACCGTCCGCACCATAATGGACATCTGCCTGATGATACGATCGGTAAAAAAAAGCACACGCAGGCCCGTGATACAGACCGCAACGACCAGAAACTGCAGCATGGTAGCCACGGACAGTCCTTCTTTGCCCAGGGAATAGATTGTGGAGACCTCCCGCGCCTCCTCTCCCACAAGCAGACACAGTACATTCATCACCGCCACGCTGAATCCGAACGTGATCATAACCTGCCCCAGATAATCAAAGATTGTTTTCTGTTCTTCCATCTTTTCCTCCATTCCGAAACGTCACAAACTCAACCTTAAATTCCAAGCCTTTTTTTCAACGCTTCCGCATACTGCCGCGACACCATAAGTACTTCTCCGTTCTCCATGGTGACGCGGATTCTTCTGTTGATATCCCGTTTCAGTGACTTGATGGCGCGCAGCTGGATCAGGCACGACCGGCCTGCCCGAAAGAAACCATATTCTTCCAGCTGCTCTTCCAGTTCATACAGCCGCAGGTCCGACTCGTACACCCCTTTTTCCGTATAGACAAAAGTCTTTCTGTCCACGGCCTCGATGTAAAGAATCGTCGCCACGTCCAACAGAAAAGTCTCTCCCTCTGCGGACACGGCAAACTTCTTCTCCATGATCCGCAGCATGGCGATGATACGCTCCAGCTCCGGCGTCAGTCTGCTGCAGGATATGCTGATGCAGTTTTCCTCGATGCCACTATCCACTTTGATCTCTATTTTCATACACCTGTTCCTCTCTGCGCCAACTGCTCGGACCCGCTCTCCTCCCTGTTGTCCAAGCGCAACGAATCTGCATGATTCTCTGTATGATTCGTTGTACTATCTAAAGATATCACACCGGCAGGCGGTCCACAACGGCTCACAACATGTCCTGCCCCATTTCATACCTGAGTGGCCACAATTTATGTCCTGACCGGCCGCAGATTCCAATGCACCCGGCCCATTGTACAGTCTTCTGTCTGAAAAAAGCAGCAGGATCAAAAAACCGGGCCGGCGAATATCCCGCCCTGCCCGGCTTCCAGACAAAGTACTTCATGAATCCGACTTTATCCTGTATACATGTGGATAATAGTTCTGCAATTCGACTACATCTCTTACATTCCCTGCATATGTTGTCAGCCAGCTTTCATACTCCGGGTTATTCCAGACCATACCGTCTTCAAAAATAACCTGCTTTAGGCAGAACAGTACATATGCAGCCTGACCTGTCCCGTCATCTCCGGCTTCCGAAAGCGCCTCCGCGCTCTCCCCGTCATAAAGTGACCATCCGCCCTGGTATTCCTCCGTCTGTCCTGCCAAAATATTCTCCTTCGACCAGACGACATGCGCAAAACTGCTTTCTGCGCTGCTGTCAAAAAAATTCCAGTACAGCTTTAGAGGCGCTCCCTTCTCGTCATAGGCCAGCATACAATACTCCGTTTCTTTTATGTTCCTGTCTGTATTGTTTGTAAGAATATCGTGAATATACGGAGCCCCGTCCTCATAACGGAGAATGTCCGCACTTTCATGGATGATCGACAGAGCGTCCTTCTCATCCTCATCTGCGGCCATAACTTCTGCATCCGTCTGCGGCGCAATGGCGGCAGATTCCTGATCCGGGCGGCTGTCCGTTGAAGCGGCCGCGGAAGTGGCAAACAGACTGGCGGTAACCAGTACGGTAAGACAGGCGGACAACACAGTGCCAGGAGTTATTCTTTTTGTGTGCATGATCGCTGTAATCCTTTCTTCAATGACATTTTTACTGAAACTGCTGTAGAGTGATGGCAACCCGCTTTTCCTTGCTTCCATACTGATCAGAACAAGCGAATAGGCAGATCTTGCCTTTTCCCCAAACCGTCTTACAACGCTTTCGTCACATGCCAGCTCAAGATCACGGTTGAAAAAAACATACATCAGCCAGACAAAAGGATTGAACCAGTGGATGCACAGGACAAGCGCCGCCGTCAGCTTTGTCAGCGTATCAAAACGGCAGATATGCACATATTCATGCATGAAAATATATTGTAGGGAATCTGTATTCTCCCAGTCCGTTTTTGTCGGCATTAAGATAACCGGGCGGAAAACACCATAAGTCAAAGGAGTGGAAATCCTGTCCGACTGCCTGATCGTGACCCGGCGTCTCAATGGATGATCCCGCAGCCATCTCTCTGCACAGGCATGTCTGACCGGCAATGCAGTCCGAAATTCCTTCCGGCAACGCAGATAAGATATTGCGAAGAATAAAGCCAGCAGTATCGCTCCGACACACCAGACAGCAGACCATACCGAAACAGACACGCTGACTGCCGGCAGCTGTTCTCTGCCCTGTACTGCACTCTGTATTGTGCCTTGTACTACGCCCTGTACTGCGCTTTCTACTATGCTCTGTACCGTGCCTTGTACTGTTTCCTGTACTGTACCCTGATCTGTGATGGCCAGAGCAGGGGCAGCAGCGCGAAGACCCTTATATGCTCCGGCTTCCGGAAATACAGAAGCAACCGTACTGCGGTCGATAAACGTATATATGCTGAACACGGACGGAATAGAGAACGGCAGCAGCAATCTTAAAAGCACCATCCCCCACAAAACAGGAAACGTTCTCCTGGGCAGATGCCTATTCGCCACTGTCCGGATCACCATGACCGCAACAATAAAGACAGCCCCGGAAACACTCATTTGCAGTAAATTCATAGTTCCCCTCCCGTTCCTCATTCCAGCTCCGTGACCATCTGCCTCAGCCTTTCGATCTGCTGTGCGGAGAGTTTTTTCCTGCTCAACAGGGCGGCAAACAGTTTATCCACGGAACCGTCATAAATTTTGTTGATCAGTTCATCCGTTTCGGCCTCCTGCACTTCCTCTTTTGGAATAAGCGCATGACAGAGGAAACCCGGTTCAAAACGCTCGATCGCTCCCTTTTTGATGCAGCGCTTGATCAGCGTATAGGTCGTGTTCTTATTCCACCCGAGCTCTCCGGTAAGAACTTCCGCAACATGTTTTGCCGGCACGTCACCTTCTTTCCACAGAATGTCCATCACCTTTAGTTCCGAGTCAAAAAGTTTTACGGTTTTCTGATCCATGCTTTATAGGCTCCTTTCAAATAAGACTGTAGTAGTCTATACCATTAGACTACTACAGTCTTATTTGAAATGTCAATAGATAAAATTATTAAAGTTTCAAACTACCGCTTCTATCAGGAGCTTATCACCAATGATCAGCTCGGAAATGCCAATCTGTTTCTTTTTGTTAAAATTGAAACTGAGCATATACCCCTTCTTTAAGGAATAATGTGTCAGATACTCCAATAACTGCGCTTCCCCTCTGACATGGTATTCATTGCCGCGCCAGATTTTCAGCTCTATTACAAACTGCTCACCCCGGTAATCCACAATGACATCCGTCCGTTCCATGTTTCGTGTCCGTGCCTCTATATAATAATTGCCGACACCATTGATAATCGGCCGCAGATATAAGAGAAAATACCGTCGTCCATCTTCCTCCAGAAAAGTTTCGCCCCGGTCTCCATACAATTCGTCAAAATGTGCGACAAACTTTTCCAAAACCAGTTTCATATTTAAAAGGCCATCCTGAACAAACTGATTCCTGCCCTTTGCCGCTGCTTTATAGATCTCGCTTTCTTTGGCTTCTTCTTCCGCCAGAAAAAGATTATACAAACGCATTTCAAAAATCCGGTTTGCAACTGTAACGGATCCGGAAGATCCAATTTTTACAAATCCAAACATAAACGCTACATCCATGTTCTCATCATCGGGATTATAGGAGATCGTTCTCCCCTGAAACAACAACGCGGAAAGCATATCATACAGCTCCGGATAATCTCTCAACTTCCCTGTCAGTGACTCGAATAATGTATTTTTCTCATCCAAAAGCTGATGCACCGCTTCCAGCATTCCCGCCCTTGTCCAGGCGGCGCTTCTGTCCGGGAACGCCTCGCTCCCTGCGATTCTTTCATCTAACAGTTTGCAGATACGGGATACCAGAAATGGATAGCCGCAGGTATAGTCATAGAGCAGGCCCGCCATCATGCCGGAATCCATCCCCGTCCTTGCATCCCTGTCATACTCATGAAGCATCCCGGAAATTTCTTTTTCAGAAAAGCTCATGTCCACGAGAAAATCAGCTGCTATGTTCCACGGGCTGTTCACTTTATGCCCATCCTCCGGAACAAACTTCCGCTTCAGATTTTTTACATCATAAACTCCGGCCAGAATCACAGACTGAAAGGCCGGCAGCCGTTCCCGGTTTATATAATAGACCCGCAGCTGCGCAAGGAAATCCAAAAACACCTGATTATTGCTGGCACTGTCCACCTCATCCACAAACAGTACCATCGGTTTACAGGATGCACCGCAAATGTCACTTATAATTTCGAACAGCTCCTGCAGCACAAAATCCTGTCGTTTCTCCAAAACAGCCGTTTCCAGAACATACAATAACCTTTGGTATTCGTCAGTATTCTCGTTCTTCTGTCTCCGCACTGCCTGCAGAAAAATTCTTGCAAATGCCAGCGAGAATATATTTTCCGTATGAAAACTGGCCGCACCCAGCATCTGAAAGTCCAGACTCACCACAATATATTCTGTTTTCAGATTTTTTTCCAGTTCCTTTAAAGTCGTGGTCTTTCCGTACTGTCTTGCCCGATTGATGATAAAATACTGGCCGGCATCCACCATGTTCTTAATTTGTATCAATTTATCTGTAATGTCTACCATATAATGCAGATTCGGATTACAAGCCCCATTCACGTTGAAAAATTTGCCCAACACTCTTACCCTCCTTTCTCCCGTTCCCAGTGTATCACAGGCCGCTTTGGGCGACAAGCGAAACCACAATGTATCATCTGTCACATTACCGCTTTACGCTGCGTCAACTTATAAAGCTCCTCCGTGGCCAGTCTGGTCTTCGCCACGATATCCCCGCAGTTCTGCGGAAAGCAATAATACTGCGCTCTGGCGTCGCCGATGCAGATGACGTCGCCGATCTCATACCAGTAGAAATCCGAATACAGGCTGTAGGAAGCCATCGGCTCCTGTCTGTAATCCAGCCTGCCGTCACAGCCTGTCAGGTGAAAGCCTTCCTTCGTGTGCACCAGTGTCCCCTCTCCCACCTGGTAGACACAATCCATGTTGACCAGCATATAGATCGCAACCGGAACCTCCAACCTGTAGGTCCCTGCTTCCAGCTCCTGTCTGACGCACTCCCGTTCCCACCGATACCAGTCTGGAATATGCGTAAACCGGAGCTGCCCGCATGTCTCTGTTTCCGCTCCCGATGCCGATTCTGTGTCCTTATCTTCATGCGCCTGCAGATAACCGTATTCTGTCAGCTCATAGGTTTCACCGCACTGTCTGCAGCCAATCTTCGTTCCCTGCCCCTGCATCCGGCCTTCCGTCCTGCAGCGGGGACACTTATACAACATCCTGTTCAAACCGTCTGCCCGGAAAGGCTCTGCCACCCTGATCTTATTTTCCTGCTGCCATCTGAAATAATCAAAGGTAAACTTCTCCTGCAGAATATCGTTTAATTCCTGCGGCGACTTACGTGCGATCTCCTCCGGCGAAAGCAGATACTCCACTTCCGCCGACACCCGCACTTTGCGCAGCTGCAGATTATTGTACAACGGATCTCTGGCAAAAGCGCCGTTTGTCCGGATCATGACCACCGGTACTTTAAGCAGTTTAAGACACTTGCCGAGGCTTTCCGGCAGGGGTGTCTGCGTGCCGTCAAAGCTGTAGCTCGCCTCCGGGAACATCAGAATGGAACTTTTTAATTCCCTGACCGCATAGACCATATCCCGCACCAGCGTCACATCCATCATAAATTTTCTGGTAGGAATGCAGCCGATCAGCCGCATCATCCATCGCTTCCCCACAAACCCGTCCGATGTGCACACGACATGAAAAGGCCGCGTGACCAGAAGTCTGGCCGCTATCTTCAAATCTATGAAACTGGAATGGTTCATCAGCACCAGACAGGGTTCGTCCTTGCCCAGCTTCTCAAGTCCCACCGTCCGGTACGTGAATCTTGTCATCCACAGATCCCACACGGACAGCAGCAACAGGATCATGCGGAAAAACAGCCTCTGCCTGATCGGCTTCTCATGCTCCCACGCCGGAAGCGCAAGCACCTCCTCATAACCCATTTTTGCGGTCTTTATCTTCATATGTACTCCCCCGTCATACGGCAGTCCAAAATAACATGCCGCACTGCATCGCCCTTCGTTCCAATCGTGACAATTTCAGTATACTATACGGGTTATGAGGCCGCAATCTGTATCAAAAGAAAAAAGTGTAGCTTCTTTTTACAAACAGGGCGTTAATTGCCCTGTGGTGTTGGTCTGAATGTTGTTGCTCATGTTCCTCTTATCGGGCGCAAAAAAGACGAATTATTAAATTCTCATTAAGGTATTGCATTATCACCCACAGAGTGTTAAGATGTTTTTACACCCACAAAGTGTTAAGATAAAAGGAGGACAAAATGGCACAGCAAATTTCTGAATCCGAATTGGTACTAATGAAAATCATCTGGAAGAATGGAGGGGCAGCTTTATACTCCCTCATCATGGAGGAATTGGAAAAAGATAAAAACGAATGGAAGAACAACACCGTACTCACGCTGCTTTCCCGTTTAGGAGAAAAAAAGTTCTTGAAAGTCAAAAAAATCGGCAGGAAGAATGAGTATGTGGCTACGGTAACAGAAGCAGAATACCAGACCATGCAGACCCACAGCTTTCTTGATAAAGTCTACGGCGGGAATGTGAAAAACTTAGTGTCAACCCTGTTGCGGCAGGATATTCTTTCGGCAGACGAATTGAAAGAGATTGAAACATTTTGGAGAAAAGAAAATGAATGAATTTATGAAAATATTATTGTCGCTGTCTGTTTCCGGCACACTGTTATTACTTCTCATTCTGGGATTGAAACCGCTATATAAAAGCAGATTCAGCAAACGATGGCAATACTATATCTGGATAATTGTTGCGTTGCGGTTTTTGCTTCCTTTTACTCCCGATACTACGATTGTTGGGAGCCTGTTTGAAAAGCCCGGCACAACAGTGATAACAAATGAAATCCCTACAAGCCCGAATGTACCAGCTCCCGCAAATACAGATAACAGTAAAACAGAGCCAATACAGGCAGACCGGGATATAGCCGCCGCTATGCGTGAGCCATTTAACAGATACGTCTGCCTGTTTTTTATCTGGTCAGTATTTGCATTGGTTCTATTTGTGCGTAAGATAACGATTTACCAAGGCTTTATCCAATACATCAAAGCGGGTAGTACAGAAGTATCGGATATTAAAACCTTGAATTTGCTATCTGATTGTGAAGAAAAACTGAATATCAAAACAAGAGTGGAGCTATCCCGCAATCCGTTGATTGCTTCCCCTATAATGATTGGCTTCTTTCGTGCAAGAATTGTTTTACCAGCCTGCGAATTGGACGATAAAGAATGGTCTTATATCTTTGTGCATGAGCTGATTCACTACAAGCAGAGGGATATGTTCTACAAATGGCTGATACAGATTGTTGTCTGCGCCCATTGGTTCAATCCTTTTGTATATTTGTTGGAAAAGGAAGTGAATAAATCTTGTGAATTGTCATGTGATGAAAAAGTTATATCCATACTTGACGACAAAGCAAGGCGTGAATATGGAGATACTCTGATTTCCTTTTTGCAGTCAAACAATCTCTACAAAAGTTCTTTAGCTTCTGTCACTTTGACAGAGGGAGCAGAACAGTTAAAAGAAAGGTTAGGTGCTATTATGAAATTTAAGAAAAAATCAAAGGGCATTATTGCCATTACCGCTATTTTCTCTGTTTTAGTTTGCGTTTGTTTTTTTGTGACTGGTGCGTATGCCGCCTCTCCTGCGACTAACAATAACTTAGTTTTGAAAGATAATGGCAAGCCGAATGAAGTATCAATAAAAACCGAATCGGATAGAAATATAAAAGAAACTGAAAATAAAACAGAGAAAACGGAGAATCAATATTCCACAGAATACGCACAGCATGGAATCACTGTCACAGACGGTATTTACTACTATCACGGTGAACGTGTCAGAATTTTTATGGACTTACGAATGAATGGCTCTTTTGAAAATTTTATTTTTGATAACGAGGGAAGTATAGATTTGCGTGTGTTACGGGATAAAAATAATTCCATTACAAATGTTGAATATCTTACAGAATCAGAAGCAGATGAATTGCTTTATGATATGGACGAGTATTCACCGGACAACCAATTAGAAGTGCCACTGGAAAAAGAAGATTCACTTGATAATTCAGATGTGCCGTTAAAAGACCAAAATATTGGAAGAAGTGTCAGAGTAACAAAGGAAGAACTTTCAGAAGAACTTAGGGATATTATAAGCTCTTGCGATACAGAAACATGGTATGTAATTAAAAGTGCCGGGTATCAATATATCTATTTTGGCGGCTTGCCTTACAATTACACTTTCCAGCCGGAAATTTACACAGACCGTAATAGTGGTACGGTAAATGTTTTTGATATGGGTACTACAACTGGAAACTATGTACTGCTTGAGATTCAGCAAAATGTGTCCTTAACTATTAACTATAACGGAACACAAATTTCATATACGGAACTGTAAACTACGCACCGCCCCATGTGGGAGAAAGGGGGAATCGCTTATGCCTTGCACAGAAGCATACAGAGAACACATCATGTATACTTTCAACGGCTATTGCAAGACCGTCATACGCTTTGCGGCTATCAACGCATGGCGTGACAGGAGCAGACGGCGGCAAAAAGAAATATCCCTTGAATACCTCACAGAAGAAAAGTTTTACCCTTTAGGCACAACAGACGAATATTTTGAAGCACCCTATGAAGAATACCCCATTACGATATGCGGTCAGACAGTTATCCTCACCAATGGGGAGCTTGCCGCCGCCCTGTTATCTCTGCCGGAGAAGAACCGGGAAATCATTTTCCTTTACTTTTTCGGGCATTACACACAGCAGGAAATCGGGGAAATGTACGGACGCTGCCGGAGTACCACCGGGTATCAAATCCGCAGGACTTTACAGCTCCTGCACAAAGAAATGGAGGTGCTTTCACATGGGGAATCCGAACCTTTTACCCTATGAAACGATTGTCCGGGCGACCAGCGATTAGAAGGAGGCAGGCTGTTTCGGATTGCAATCTACCAGACTGAGACGAAGAAGTATCTGTTTGTGGATTTTCACCACATCATGGCAGATGGAAATTCCTATGATATTTTTTTCAGGGACTTGAACCGCGCCTATATGGGTGAAGAACTGGCAGAGGAAGACTATACAGGTTTTGATGCGGCTGTTACAGAGGAATATGCAGTGGAGAGAGGCGGTTATAAGAAGGCGGCTCTTTATTATGACAATATTTTTCAGGGGCTTGAAGTCGAGTCGCTTCCGATTTTTGACAAAAAAGAAGATACGCCCAGGAAAGGGCTGGCAGAATATAAAATGTCAGTTTCAGAAGAAGAGGCCCTTAAGCTCTGTGAAAGACTGGGAATTACGCCGAATACACTCTTTACCGGAGTTTTTGGAATCCTGATGTCCCGCTGGTCAAATGCAAAGGAATCGTTATTTGCGACCATCTATAATGGCAGGAATGATTCGAGGCTTGAAAATACGGTATGCATGCTTGTAAAAACGCTTCCTGTATATTGTAAATTTGATGATAAGACAACGGTGGTATCCTATATGGTTTCCTTGCAGGAACAGTTAATGAATTCCATGGCAAATGATATTTTCCCGTTTTCCGATATTGCTGCGAAATATGGGATTACTTCTGATTTGATTTTTGCATATCAGGCAGAACTTACAGACGATTATCCGATGGGAAATACCGTTGCTGTTGGTGAGGATTTGTCCCTTGACCTGCCCAAAGAGCCGCTGTTGCTCCAGGTTCGTCTCTATGACGGGGAGTATTATCTGACGGCTGAGTACCGCAGTGATTTGTATCAGGAAGAAACGGTTCAGAATATTATGGATTCTTACAATGCCGCTTTCAAATCCATATTCGGCTGCCGCAATGTATCTGATGTGACAATCCTTTCCGAGCAGCAGGAAAAAATGCTTGACAGTTTTAACGAGACAGAAGAGCCATATGATGACAGCAAGACGGTTGTGGATATGTTTGAGGAGGCGGTTGCGAAATATCCCGGCCAGACAGCCGTTGTATACGAAGATGTCAGATATACATACAGTGAGGTTGAAAAAATAACGCGTAATCTTGCGGGCGATCTTATCCGGAGGGGATTAACAACAGGCGACGTAGCTGCTGTGCTGATTCCGCGCTGTGAATATATGGCAATCTGTTCGATGGGTGTTGCCCGCAGCGGCTGTGCCTGCCAGCCCCTTGACCATACATATCCGCAGGACAGACTGCTTTTCATGCTGGAGGACAGTGGTGCGAAACTGTTGATTACGACGCAGAAGATGCGTGAATTGGTGTCTGGCTATACAGGACAGATATTGTATCTTGATGAGATACCAGACCTGCCGGAATATGCGGAAAAGCTGCCGTCTCCAAAGCCGGAGGATTTGTTTACGCTGCTTTACACATCAGGTTCGACAGGGGTGCCCAAGGGCTGTATGCTTGAGTATGGAAATATCACTGCATTCTGCACATGGTATCACAGACAATATCAGTTTGACAGTTCTGCCCGCTTAGCCGCCTATGCCTCCTATGGTTTTGACGCATCCATGATGGATATTTTTACGTCTCTCACGGCAGGCGCGCAGTTAAATATCATTGCCGAGGAAATACGCCTTGACCTTTTGGCGCTCTGTGATTATTTTGAAGAGAACCAGCTTACCCATTCCTTTATGACAACGCAGGTGGGACGCCAGTTCGCAATGGAAATAAAGAGTAAAACATTAAAACATCTTAGTACGGGTGGAGAAAAGCTGGTTCCTTTAAATCCGCCGGAGGGTATCAGGTTTTACAATGTTTATGGACCCACGGAATGCACGGTTTATACAACGATCTTTGAGATGGATCGGTATTATGATGATATTCCAATCGGGAAGCCGCTGGATAATCTGAAACTCTATATTGTTGATGATAAGGGACACCGCCTGCCGGCAGGGGCGTCCGGTGAGCTGCTCGTATCGGGAAGACAGGTATCGCGGGGGTACCTGAACCGTCCGGAGAAAACAAAAGAGGTGTATGCTGAAAATCCTTATACTGACCAGGAGGGATACGGGCGGATGTACCGCACAGGCGATGTGGTGCGTTACTTAAACGATGGAAATATTTCCTTTGTGGGCAGACGGGACGCCCAGGTAAAAATAAGAGGATTCCGGATTGAGCTTACGGAAGTGGAGGAAGTGATCCGGCGTTTTCCAGGGATAAAGGATGCCACAGTTGCCGCATTTGATGAGGAGGGCGGCGGTAAATACATCGCAGCGTATGTTGTGTCAGATGAACAGATTGATACAGGGAAGCTGAATGCTTTTATTATGGAAACAAAGCCGCCGTATATGGTACCGGCTGTAACGATGCAGATTGACCGGATTCCATTAAATCAGAACCAGAAGGTCAACAGGCGCGCTCTGCCAAAGCCGCAAAAGGCAGTGGAGGAGATGATTCCGCCGAAAAATGAAATGCAGCAGCGCATTTGTGACTGCATTGCAGAAGCGATTGGACACAGGGAGTTTGGTATCACTACGGATATTCAGCTTGCGGGACTGACTTCTATCAGCGCGATAAAACTGAATGTACTTCTGGCAAAGAAATTTGACGTGGCGATCAGGACAAATGATATCAGAGAAAATCCAACGGTCGTCCAGTTAGAAAGATTTCTTCTGGGGGCGGAAAAATCTGAGATACATGAAGCGCGAAAGGTGTATCCTCTTACCAACGCGCAGGCAGGCATCTTTGTAGACTGTACGGCGAATATGGGAACAACGGTTTATAATATTCCATATTTGTTCCGGTTAAGTCCCAGGATAGATTTAATCCGGCTAAAAGAAGCAGTAGAGCAGACGGTGGAAGCGCATCCATATCTGAAAGTACAGATTTTTATGGATGAGGACGGTGAAATACGCCAGCGCAGGAATGATCATTTGGAATACGCCACTGAGATTATTGACGGCATGGACAGGGAAAAACTGGTAAGGCCATTTCCGCTGTTTCACGAGCCGCTGTTCCGTTTTGAGATACACAGGACACATGAGGGAAGTTATCTGTTCCTTGACGTGCATCATCTGATTGCAGACGGTACCTCTCTTTCTGTTATTTTGTCGGATATCGACAGGGCGTATCAGGGCGAAGAGCTTACGACAGAGGTATATACTGCCTATGATGCAGCCCTTGACAACGAAAGGGCAGTCCAGGGAGAAAAGTATAAAAAAGCGGAAGAATTTTACGCCGCTGTATTGAAAGACTGCAGCTCGGATACCAGTCTTTATCCTGACAAAAATGGAGAGGCGCCGGGCGTTGGGAATTTGTGCAGAAAGAGCCATGTCATCAGCAAAGAAGCTGTGCAGGCGGTCTGTGAGAAATATGGTATAACAGAGAATGTATTTTTCACAGGCGTATTTGGAGCAGCGCTGGCAAGATACCATTTTGCCCCCAAAAGTGTATTTACAACCATCTATCATGGCAGAAATGACTCACGTCTTTCTGATACAGTCGGTATGTTTGTCAAAACATTGCCTGTAGTGTGTGATACAACGAAAAATACGGAAGATTATTTTGTGACAATCAAAAACCAGCTAATGGGAATGATGGATCACGATATTTATCCGTTTCAGGAAATCAGCCGCAATTTCCATATTAAGCCTGATACGATGTTTGTGTATCAGGGCGGGAATTTTGCATTTACGAAAATCTGCGGAGAGGATGCAGAAGAAATCCCTCTTGGCTTAAATGCGGCAAAGGAGCCGATCTCGCTTATGATGAGCATTGAAAACGGCGCATACATCTATGAACTGGAATACAGAAGGGATTTGTTTGAAAAGGAGACGGCAGAGTATCTGATAGAAAACCTTGAAATCACCACAAGGGCTTTCCTTGATGGAAAGGAACCGTCAGAGATACGCCTTCTGTTCGATGAACAGGATAAGATGGTAAATACGCCGCAGTATACGGGGAAGACTTTTATCGACCTGTTCCGGGAAGCTGTGTCAAAATATCCGGACAATACTGCCGTAAAAGATGAGAACGGTACAATCACATATGCAGAGCTTGACGCAGTCTCGGAGTATATAGCTGATAAACTGAAAAATAATGGTTTTGGACGGGAAAATGTTGCCGGAATTTTGTGCGGCAGGACAAGGGAATTTGTGGAGGCGTTTGTAGGAATTATGAAAGCGGGAGGCGCATATGTTCCCCTTGATCCGGAATATCCGCAGGAGAGAATTGAATATATGCTCTCTGACAGCGGCAGTGAAAATCTTCTTCTTATGAGGAAATATCAACCGCTGACAGAGGGGTATGACAAGAATGTAATTTACCTTGACGAGATAGAAAAAGACGGACTTGGCTTTACAGAAAAGACGGATTTGACGCCGCCGCTTCCGGAGAATCTGGCATATATGATTTACACTTCCGGTTCCACAGGAAAACCAAAGGGCGTTATGCTGGAACACCGCAACCTTATGACATTAATTGAGCATACAGTCACTTTCCATAAGACGGTTCCGGAGGATATGTACGGTGAATTTTCTTCTTTCTGCTTTGACGCTTCGGTACATGACCTGTTTATGCCTTTGGCGGTGGGAGCCTCCCTTTATATTTTCCCGGAAAGTGTCAGGAAGGATGCTGTCGCTGTCTGCCGTACCTTTGAAAACGAGCCGATTACGGTAGCGACCATGCCGACGCAGATGGGTGAGCTTGTGGCGGAAACTCTGACAGGGGATTGCGCTTTAAGGATTCTCACCCTGGGAGGCGAAAAGTTTAAGCGCTACTATGACAGGAAGTACATGATGGTAAATGGCTATGGGCCTACGGAAAATACCGTTTCCTCCACAGAGTTTGTGGTTGACAAGGAATATAAAACGATTCCCATTGGCAAATCACAGCTCAATGTAAGGAGTTACATCGTAGATGAGAATTTAAAGCGCGTACCTGTGGGAGCGCCAGGGGAGCTTTGCGTGGCAGGGCGGCAGGTGGCAAGAGGCTACCATAATCTGCCGGAAAAAACAGCATCCGTATTTGCGCCAAATCCTTTTGCCACATGCAAGGATGAGGAAAGGCTGTATCATACAGGCGATATGGTACGTATGAAAGGCGACGGAAATATTGAATATATCGGGCGGATTGACTCACAGATTAAGATTAATGGATTCCGCGTGGAACCTGGCGAAATCGAGGGGGCACTCCTGAAACGTGACGGCGTTTGTGAGGCGGCGGCAATTCCTGTGGACCAGAGCGGCGTAACATATATTGCGGTTTATTATACCGGGGCAGAGTATAAAGAGGAGGACTGGAAAGCATTTTTAAGTCCATTGCTTCCGGAATACATGGTGCCTGCGTTCTATACGCATCTGGACAAAATGCCTGTTACGCCTGGAGGAAAGATTGATAAGCATGCTTTGCCAAAGCCTGCCATTATGGAAGAGCGCACCAATTATGCCGCGCCTCAGACGGGAGCGCAGATAAAACTGTGTAAGCTGTTTGAAAAGGCATTAGGGCGGGAAAAAGTAGGAATTGATGATGATTTCTTTGCGATTGGCGGTACTTCCCTTGCCGCTTCCAAGGTTGCAGTCATGTGCCTGAATGAGAAGATTCCTCTGGTATATGCAGATATTTTCAAATATCCTACGGTGCGCGCGCTTGCCATGGCATTATATGGAGATGAGGCGCAGAAGGAAACTACAGATGAATTTGCAAATTATTCCTACAATGCAATTGATACGTTGATTGCTGCAAATAACAGGCAGAACGCTGACTGTGCGGAGAAAAAGGAATTAGGCGATATCCTGATTACGGGTGCAACAGGCTTTTTGGGGATTCATGTGTTAAAAGAATTTCTTGACAACTACGATGGCAAGGCATATTGTATGGCGCGCAAAGGCAGATATGAGTCAAGTGAGCGGCGTCTGATGAATATGCTGATGTATTATTTTGACTTGCCATATACCGAATTGTTTGGCGGCAGGATTATCTGCATTGACAGCGACATAACGGACAGGAAAGAGGTAGACAGGTTAAAAGACGTACCTTTTACCACATTGATCAACTGCGCTGCCTGCGTCAAACATTTTGCAGCGGGTGAGATGTTAGAAAAAATCAATGTAACAGGCGTCAGATATCTGATAGATCTCTGTTCATCAGCAAATAGAAGGCTTATACAGATTTCAACCATATCAGTAGGCGGCGAGGGTATGGACGGCACGCCGCCGATGGAGCGAATATTTGCTGAAAATGATCTGTATTTTGGCCAGAGGATTGCCAATGAGTATATACGCACGAAGTTCCTTGCAGAACGTGCCGTGCTCGAAGCGGCTGCAAAAGGTCTTGATGCGAAAGTGATCCGTGTCGGCAATCTTATGAGCCGCCACAGAGATGGGGAGTTCCAGATTAACTTTATCACGAACGGTTTTCTAAGGAGTTTGCGTGGGTACGTTGCAGTTGGCGCATTTCCAATGGACAGCATGAATGAAAGCGCTGAATTTTCCCCAATTGATGAAACAGCGGCAGCAGTGCTCTCTCTTGCGGGAACAGACAGCAGGTTTACGGTATTCCATGCCTGCAATAATCACAGGATTTTTATGAGTGATGTGATATATGAAATGCGTGAGAGGGGCTTTGACATTAAAATCATGCCTGGAGATCAGTTCATTGAGACGGTCAATGCGTATGCGGCAGAACATGAAACAAGTGATGCGGTATCGGGGCTTATAGCTTATACTTCTCATGATGATGAGGAACTTTACACGATTGATTATGATAATGCCTTTACAACAGAAGTGCTTTACCGTTTGGGATTCAAATGGAATATAACGGATAACAGATACCTTGCGAATGCAATGAAAGCTCTGGAGGGGCTGAACTTTTTTGAGAATGAATTTTCAGATACAGTCTAATACTACGAAAATTTTATGCTAATTTTATATGGAGGAGACAAAAGTGACGATTACAAAAACAATGGAAAATAACAAAGCCATTCTCTCGGTCGAGGGATGGCTGGACACAAATTCAGCGCCAGAGCTGGGCAGGGAAATTGAGGCGCTTTCTGATATAGAGAGCCTGATACTTGATTTTGATAAACTGGAATATATTGCATCGGCGGGGCTCCGTATAGTTGTGTTAGCATATAAGAAACTGAAAAGTATGAATGGAGAGTTTTCCATAATCCATGTAAGCAGCGAAGTGATGGATGTATTTAAGCTTACTGGATTTGACCAGAATTTTGATATACAGACAAAATAGGAGGAAAACATTATGATTATTACTAAGACAACGGATGGGACATCATTGACGCTTGTGCTGGAGGGAAGGCTTGATACGATGACGGCGCCTCAGCTGGAGTCAGAGCTGAGAGATAGTATTGAAGGCATAGATAAGCTGTTTTTAGATTTTACATCATTGGAATATGTATCATCGGCAGGATTAAGGGTACTGCTTTCAGCGCAGAAAATAATGAATAAGCAGGGCAGCATGGTAATAAGAAATGCAAATGAAGGCGTGATGGATATATTTGATATTACAGGATTTGCTGATATTCTGACAATTGAGTGATGGTTTCTGCTGATATTTTCTGACCGGATTGAAAATATTCTTTGGATAAAAAAGAAGTTTCCATAGACGAAAGTAACAGTGGTTATATCAGTATCAGAAATTACAGCAGAGTAATATAGTTTTCTGTTTTTAAAGTGTCTGAAGAATAACATCTTCAGGCACTTTTTGAATCATAGAATCAGGGTTTCAAAAGGTCTGAATTTCCTTAGCCGGTTATTTTTTCTCATTTTTGGTTTTACACAACCATGGCAGAGACTGGTTATAAGACAGGCGGCTATCCTAATAAAATGATATCAGGGCAAAATGGTTTTGCCCTGGCATCTTATGGGAAATGGAAAGGAGTGGCGCTTCAGTGACAATGGAACAGTTATCTGAATTACAGAAAATTCCTATCATGGAACTTAGGCGGGAAGAACTGTCGGACGCAGATGAGGTGGTAATAGATACCTCAAAAAGTCTGAACCAGCGGGTACAGTCCTTTTTCAGGCAGATGAAGAATCCATTTGCGCAGAATGTAGGGGAATATATATTACAGATTGGATATGCGAAAGACGCGCAGGAAACATTGGATGACCGTATGGTGCAGCTTGTCAGAAAGCAGACTGCCATCAGCTGACGAATCATAAATCAGGAGGAATACAGAGTGAAAGCAAAAGATTTTTATAACGTGGCAGTTTATCT
>OFFT01000542.1_pt1 | contig 27089 bp, 28 predicted proteins | sample 1521581 | NCBI WGS metagenome assembly OFFT01 (sample SAMEA3504084, study PRJEB24116) | mouse gut metagenome | biome: mouse gut; feature: mouse-associated habitat; material: faeces | place: Denmark | collected 2011
CGCAGCGGCCGGCGGCGCAACCGACGGCTCTGCGCCCGGCTGCGTTCCCGGCTCCGCCGCAGCGGGCGGCTCCTCCGTTTCGTTCACGGGGGTATATTCAAATGTAAATACGTTATCCGCGGCATTCGCGGTCAATGTCCTCGTCTGATTGTAAGCCTGCGGCTGGTAACCGTCAATATATAAAAATGCAATCACCGGCGTATCCCCGATATTTCCATAGTATGTCTCGCTTTCGGCCAGAGCATTCCCGTCCGTATCCTGGTAATTTACCGTATATGCCACCGCATTTCCCAATATCCCGTATACAACGACATAATCCATATCCCCCGTCACTGGAAAAGACGCGGTGTTATTTACCGTATTATTGTCCCTGCCGCTTTCACGGATTCCTTTTATATAATATTTGCCGTTGTCCTTTACCTGTACGATTCCCTGATTAAACGTCACACGATCCCCATAATGCAGGCCGGTGCATTCGACAAGTTCCTGACCGTTAATCGTCCCCTGCGCGCCGGAGAAAAACCGTACCGTATACGTATACTCCTCCTTTGCTGCCTTTACCGGGATAAACGCCGCCAGTAAAACAGCCAGAAACAAAACCAGAGCCGTGCCTTCCTTCAAGAGTTTTCTCATTGCAGCGCCCTCCTTTTTTGCCTGCCGGAACGCAGGCTCATATACACGGCGAGTACAAATAAAATACTCCCGCTGATACTTGCCGCAATAATATACGGCGCCAGCATCGTATCGTCCCCGGTCTGCACAACCGTCCTGCGCCTGCCGTTATCCCTTGCGGTATCCGTACCGCCCTCCTGGCCGGGACCTTCTACCGGAGTCTCTCCCAGAGCTCCGCCAGACGGGCTTTCCGCGGACATTCCCGGCGTCCCGTTTAATTCCACCGCAAAGTTCATGGAAAGATCCGCCAGCGTATCCTGATAATCGTTCCCCTGCGTTTCACCGTCCAGGGCAACCTCCAGCGTCACCGTGCCGCCGTCGCCCTTATTTAAGGTGTCCAGGAAAAAATAATCCTTTAACGCGCTTGCGGCCGCATGCAGCCCTTCCCCGGCCGCGCCGGAATTTTCGCCGCCTACCGTATCGCTGTTAAACAGCGTCTTTTTCTCTCCGTCCCCATCCGTATAGGTCAGGATATAAGTATACGCGCCGCCGCCCGTAGCCTGGTTTTTGCTGCGGTCCTCCAGCGAATAAAGCACTTTATTTGTCATATACCAATCTGTCGATACGTCGTGTTCGTTTTTTAGTTTCAGCGTAATAATAGCGTTGTCCCCGGGCTGCAATCCGTAAATCGTATCGTCCAAATCCGCGGAGCTAAAGCTGCTTTCCATTTTTTCATCTTCTGTAAACGTCACGTTCCAGTCGGGGCTTCCGTAAGAGGTTTCCGCATGAACGCCCGCCGTCCCCGCCAGAAGCGCTGCGCCAAACAAAAGCAGGCCGCATATTTTTTTCCTCATGATTCCTCCTCCTTACTCCAGGCTAAGCGCGCCGTTATTTACCGAAACGCGGCGTCCCCAGGCGCTCCATGCGGCGTCCGCGGCATTGTGCTCCTGAACGGCGTCTACCTTTGCCTCAACGCAGAACCGCACGCCGTCGTAATCGTAAGACGTTGTAATCGTCGTATATCCGTTTTCTGTTGTTTTTGTCTGCGTTACCTTTGTCGCAACCATCCCGTCCACCGTCAGGCTGTCTGCAAACAGCGGCGTCGTTTCACCGGACTTAAGAAGGTTCCGGTAATATAAAACCGTCCTCTCCGGCGTGGAAGCCTGCGTATCTATAAGCCAGTCCGTATCGGTGTTTACCAGATTCAGCCGGATCAGATCCGGCGAAAGCGCCGTCAGCTTGTTGCCGTCTTTGTCCAGCCAATATTTATAAATGCCCACCCGCACATACTGGTGGATTGTACCGCTGTTTTTCACGCACAGTTCCTCGGCGTATTTTTTACCGGGCTTTATCTCTTCTCCTTCCGGAAGCATGCCAAGGAGCAATTCCCCCGTTTTTTCATTCCAGCTTCCGTCCGACGCGCTGGTATAATCGCGCCAGGAAACGTTTTCCCCGTTTTCCATTAGCGTCACGCCGATATTGTACATCTGCACGCGGGAGGAATACGTCTCGGAATAATACGTAAGCGCAGCCCTTGCGCCTCCCACCGACGAAAACAAAAGCAGCAGCGCCGCCAGCCCAAACAGGGTAAGCGAACCCTTCGGGGAAGTAAAAAACGCTCTGCATTTTTTCATTACAGGCCGCCTCCTTCCAACTTACCGGTTTCTGCCTTCTGCGTCCAATCCGCATAAGGCGTCCCGTCTTCCCGGTATAATACCGGAACCGTTTCGTATACAATCACAACGTGGAACCGGCTCGCATCGGAAACATCCTCCGGAACCTGCTCTATTTTCACCAGCAGTTCATCCGTTGCGCCCCCGCCGTTTACCACGTCTTTATAATAGTAATAACCGTCGCCGCCCGGCGACCATTTGCCGTTTTCGTCACTGTAAACAAGCGCGTATTCGCTCCCGCAAAATGCCTTTACCCGGACATAAACCGGCTCGGAATCTTCACTGTTTGCAATCACAACATGCTTCGTCCAGGCGGAAAACTCTTCTTCCACCGTGGTTTTATCCCCCAGCGAAAGCGTATAGCCGCCTTTTGCCTGCGCATATGTGGTAAAATACGCCCACGCGTCGTCTACTGCGGCTGTCAGGGCCAGGATAACCGCAGCGGCTGCCAAAAACCAAGTCTTTTTTTTCATCTCATCCGGCCTCCTCACTCCTCATCCGTTATTTTCGTCCAGCCCCATCCGGTATCCGAATGGTAATCAAAACGGTTGACGACAGAACCGCCGCCCTTATGCGTTTCGTTATAATCATTTTCAAATGTAACATTTGCCGCCTGTTCGGCTTCTATTACAGCCGTCTGCTCCGCGGACACTGTCGGTTCGTACACTGCGCCGGAATATACCTCCGTTACCGTTACCTGCGCGCCGACCGGGATTTTTTCAATCAGCGTTTTCTTTTCCCCCGGCGCGGTAAACGTAAGAGATACCACGTCGCTGTACACCGTTTTATCCTTTAACTTAGCTTCCACCGAAAATACAAATGTCGCCGGGTCTTTTGTTTCATAGCTGGCAAGGCGTTTTGTAATTTCCAACGCCCCGTAGCGCAGAGCCCGCTGTATTTTTAAGTCCGTTTCCACGTCATATATCCATTCCCCGCTTCCGGACGTCATAGAATCGCCGTTTTCATCCGCTTCCTTACCCGGAAGCGATACCAGCGCGGGCGCAATCGTATAAATATACTCCCCGGAATAAGCTACCGTAGCAATACTCTGCTCTCCGGCTTCGTTTTCCACCGTCACCACATAATCTTCCCTGTCGCCGCCCCTGGCAATTACCAGGTAAAGCCCGCAGCTTAAATCCGGAATAGCTTCCCAGGCTGCGGCGCCTTTTACCGAAGGCTCTACATCCTTTAAAGCGATTGCCGCCGCTTTCTGCGAAAGCGCCTTCCACTCGTCCTGATCCGGCTGATCCGAAATCGAAAGCGATGCAAAATCCCCCGTAAAATCATATGTATACGTATCATGGCCGTCCACCGGAACGGCTCCCGCCACCGGATACAGGTCAATCACAATTCCGGCTGACGCCAAATCTTCCGAAAATTCCCCGCTGCCCGGGTTGACCGTTAAGGAACAGGCTTTGTCAAAATCAACCGCCCGCGCCGTCCCGTCTATAGCCGGTGTAAACGCCGCCGCGCCAAAAGCCAGCACAACGGCCAGAAGCAGGCACACGTTCCGCACGGCGAAAATTTTCCCCGGGATTTTTCTCTTGAGCCTCATGGGCATCTCCTCCTTATTTTTTTCTGATCTCATCCAACAGTTCCTGATGCGGTTTCTTATGCGGTTTTCTGCGGTAATAAATCAACATTCCAAGAAGCGTCAGAAACAAAAGCGGTATCCCGACTGCCGGAATCACTATATAAGACGGTATCCGGACCGCATCCGCAGTAACGGCCGCTTCCCCGCTTTTATTCTCAATCCGGCTTCCCCGAACCAGCATCCGGTGCGTATTGACGCCATACGGCGTACAGGTTACCAGCGTACAGTAATCTTTGCCGTCCGTAATCGCGAGTTCTTCGGTTTCCTCCGGCAGTACAATCCGGATCTGGTCGACCTGGTATGTAACAGTCCGATCCAATACGGTTACCGTAAAAATATCCCCTTCCGCCATCTTATCCAAATCGGTAAAGAGTACGGCGCTCGGCAGCCCGCGGTGCCCGGACAAAATACAGTGCGTCCGCTTTCCGCCTACCGGAAAAGAAGAACCCGCAATATGCCCGACTGCAATCTGCAGCACCGTTTCTTCTGTGCCGTGGTAAACCGGAAGGTTGACGTTTATCGACGGGATCTGGATATATCCCATAATACCGGTGCCCGAAATATCCAGAATTTTTTCATACTCCGCATATTTTTCATCAGAAACGTTAAAATTGGCCCCATTGGCAAGCGATTTGTTATACTGCCTGGCAGCTTCAATTATTTCTTCCTTTGCCTGCTCGGACATGCTGTCTACCGCTTCGACATAGTTCGCAATGGCGCGCGTGGCATGCATGCTGTTCCACCAGTCGCTGACCGAAGGGTAAAGCATAACGCCGATTCCCGCCAACAGGATTACAACCAATAGCATGGTTGAAACGGAAAAACGTCTTTTATTCTGTTTTCTTTTCATAGGTTTCCCCACAATTCTGTAAAAATGGGCGCTGTCTTAAAGCGGTTTACACCGCCTGCCGGCGTCGGCCGGGCGTTTTGCCCGTTGCTCGCCGCACACCACGGGAAGGTGCCGGCCTGTGCGGCATAACCAGGAGAAGGGACTTATCGTCCCCCGGAGCCTGCAGCGCGTTTATTCGCACTCCGGGAGACTGCTTTGCATTACGCAAGCCCTTGTCCCTGGGTATGTACAATTATACTTCCCTGCTCATACGTTTTTTGGTAATTAACAGCACGCCTGCGCCGATTACCAGAATACCGCCGATTACATAAAAGATCGTTGTACCGATACCACCGGTGCTTGGAAGAAGGGAACCGGTTTTATTCTCTACTGCAACGCCATTCTCTACATAAGTGTCTCCATTCATGGTAGCGGATGTTAAATTATTGTTTACTGTTACAGAAGCACCATCAGGGTTGCTCGTATTTTTTTCACTGAGTTCCACTTTCACACGCCCTTCCAGTTTGTTGTAACCGTCTGGAGCTTTTGTCTCTTCTAACCAGTATGTTGTACCGCCGTCAAGGCCCTCGATGGTTACTTTTCCTGCTTTGATTATTGCAGACGCAAAGCCGTCCGCTTTCTTTTCTTCATCTGTTGCCACACGGTAAACGTCATTGCCTTTATCTATAAGAGCAATTTTGTCTTTCCCTTTCTCTGATCCGTACAGTTCAAATTCAGCGCCTGTTAAAAGCACTTTACCTTCTGTAATTTTTACCAAATCAAAACCAAAAGTATATGTTCTGGTTTCAGATGTTTCTGTTTCATTATCGTTGTTGTCACCATAGCTTAAATGCGTCTCATTCGGGTTGCCTGCTTCTGCAATCACTGCATCTTCATTTACAACAGCAGAATAGCTTACTACAATTTTAGAACCAGCTTTCAATGTATCGCAAAATGCCTGTGTGAAAACAACTTCAAATGTACAGTCATCCCCTAAATTTTCTGTCTCTACTGTATAATTATTTTGGGCGTCCACTTTAACGCCGTCCAGCGTAATCCCTGTAACTTCTATGAAATCCAAACCAGTCATTTTATCGTGCAGGATATAGTTTTTTGCACCTTCCTGGGCTGTAATTGTGGTCTGATAGTTCACGGTCTGACCGATATTAGCATCGTTATTTTCGCCATAATTGCCTGTAGAATCTTCTTCTACCTTTTTGTCTGTAGTCGGTTTTTCATTCTTATCCTGAATCGTAACCGTGTTATCTGTCGTATTCAGGGAGCAAAGCGTACCAACGGTGGAATCCAGCAGATAATATCCTAATGAAAGTCCCTCAAATACCACAGTCGTCGTCTCAGCGTCTTTTACATCGGATGCCGCTTCTTTCGAAGCGGTTGCAGAAATATTATTTTTTTCGGCATATGCCAAAGCTGCTTTTGCAAATGCAACCATATTCGCATCTGCTGCGGCTTTCCATTCTATATATCCCTGTTTGTCAATTTCTACAAAGCCTTTTCCCGCTTCTTCTCCTTCAAAAAAGCCTTTCCACGCATCTACGATTTTATACGCATATGTATTATTCGTCTTATTATAGCTTTCCAGAGAGAAAATCTGATAGATACTGTAGGTCTGGCCTACTACTGCGTTATCAATTGTAATCGTTCCTTTTACATCATCACCTGCGTTTACATTATCCACATTAGTCGCAAACACCGGCATCGCCATTGTCATTACCATTACCAGAGCCAATACGAGGCTCGCAATTTTTTTCATGTGTCTCATCATTCATTCTCCTTTTCTTTTTTATTTTTATTTTTGTTGCATCCAATCCAGATCCAAGAGGATCGTTACGCCCTCCTTTCTCCGAATTTTTTTCTATACAGAAAGCCTGTGCCTGACATTACGCCAAAAACACCCGCTATTGTATACAGCATACCGCCCACACCGCCAGTTTCCGGCAGTTCAAATGGCAGCGCCTTATTGATATACGTCACTTCGTCGTCCCTGTCCCAGTCGATATCCCCGGACGCCTCCGTTCCTGGTTTTACCGGCCCGTTCCCAATCTGCGTCGTCGTCTCATAATGACGGTTTTCTTCTTCTGTTATGGTATATTTGGCGCCGTCCGGCAGGTTGCGTATGATGATGGAATAATCCTGCTTTAATTTAAACGTATCGCCGTCTTTGATACTCCCGCCGTCTACCTGCTCATTATTTTTATCCATTATTTTGTAGGAATAATAATTGTAGAGAGGCTGGCCGTCCTTATCCATAAGGCGGATTGTAAATGCAAATTCCTTATCCGTCTGCCCGATGTCTTCGACTTTTTTGTTCACGGTCAGCGTATGCTTATAATTCTGGTCAAAATAGTCCACCGGAACGGAACTGACAGACGGCAGCGTATACTGCATCCAGCAGGTGGAACCGGAAGCCCCGCGTTCCGTATAAAAGAACTTTAAGGTATGCGGGCCGGCTTTTTTAATTCCATTTGCATTTGCAGATGTATCTGTACTGCTTTTTGGGATCCAGTCCCATAAGTCCACGTATTCCCCGGCGGAAGTATGCACGCCGCCGATATCGCATACCAGATGGCCGTCCAAAAACACCCACATATCGTCGTCACCAAAGAAATAATAATTTAACGGGCCGACATAATCCTGCGTCAGTTCAAAATCAATTGCGAAATTCATGCCAAAATAGCTGTTGTGATCCTCTTGATTATCATCCGCTACAGGAAATGAAGCCGTTCCTTCCCCAACTGCTTGTCGTTTCTCCCCTAATTCCTTATTCCCAAATTTCAAATCGTGTCCATCTGTACCAAACGTTTTCACAGAAGAATCCATAGGCCAAAACTGATTTGTCCACCTATTAATACCACTCCAGCTTGCGCCAGCATATTGAAGTTTATCCAAATCTTTTGTATTAGTTCCATTCACCGCCGTTAGTGTATGTACATCTCCGTCACGTTTGAAGGACAGGGAAAAGCCGGGTATTACTTCTTTTCCAATCTGTGGCTCAAAACCAAATATCTTTGGCGCCACAGCTTTAATATCTGGATAATCACCTTTTAATTTGTTCTCAACCAGCCCAAATGAACATCCTCTATATACATCTTTTACACCATTCGCTTTATTAATATAAAAACCATTCAACTGATCATTATGTAATCCCGTCAAACCTGTATTAGCGTTACCAAAACCATATCTGAGAGTGCCTGAACCATAATTTGAAACGTTGTTTATTCCCTGTCTTTTTGTATTAGCATACAACGTCTGTTTTGAATCCCTGGTTCCTATTTGAGTCAAACCTGCATCCAGATAAACATTGCCGTCCGTAATATCATAATCATAAAATGCGGCGTCATTATTAAATCCTCCTGTAGTCGGATTCGCCACCAGACGAATTACCATATCCGATTTTATATAGATAATATTCTCATTTGCCGCAGCCGGATTGTTTGTAAATTTCAATTCATTTGGATTTTCATAAATATTCCAGTCATCCTCATTGATACTGTCCGGTTGTTTTCCATCTTTCAATATCCAAACAGACGACACTTCATACTTAGATTTCCTGTCCCTGAATTTATCAAAATTTTCAAGCGCCGGATAGTTCACGTAGTTGAATGTCTGCTCCGTGTACAATTCCTGTAATGTTGGTATATAAATGGGTTCAGCAACTTTCCATTTAACTGTTTGCGGATATGTTATCTCTCCCGTTTTTTTAACGTACATAACCATTTCCGGCAAATTGGCTGTATTCGTTGGCAGCTTTCCGCGCGTACCATTTTCATTATTTGATGTATCAATCAATTCTACAGGCTCACTGTCCTCCGGCTGCTCCGTTGTTTTCGACGTCGCCATCAGGTTCATATAAGCGTAATACTGCACCGTAAATTCAGGATCCAGCATTTCCTGTCCATATACCGTAAGATTGCCGCCCTGAAGTTCCGCCGTCATGCTTTTCTTTTTTGCCGTATCCGTCAGAACCACGGTATCCAGCTTGCTGACCTGTTCGTCCTCTAACACTTCCACCGCCGCAATCGTAATTGCCTGCTGCTTTGCGCCGTCTTCAAAAGCCTCCAGGCGTTCTTCAATCGCTTCTCCCGGAACGATTCTGGCAGTAACTTTACACTCCGACAAATCCAATTCCACACCGTCATACACCATGCGGAAAGACAATGCCCGCATCATCCCGGACGCATTTACTATATTCATCTTTTTTGTATAATTCATTACGGCCGCATAAACTTCTGATTTTGGATCCAACGGTTCCACCTGAAACTCAGTCATACCTTCCGCCGTCTCCATGTCGTCTGAGTTTTCCCCTGCCGATTCTTCCGTTCTGTCATCTCCGTCAGATGATCCGCTTTCTTCAATTGATTCGTCTACGCGTTCGTCACTGTCTTGTTCTGCCCCGGCGTTATTCACAGAAGATTCTCTTTCAGTCCCTGCTTCGGCCCCGTCTGCCGCCGTTTCGTTTTCTGCTTCGGCTTCCTCTGCGGAAACTTTGCTTCCATGTTCTGCTTCGGCCTCCTTCGCCGGCGCTTTTCCCTCTTCTTCTGCCGGAACTTCTTCCGAAGACGTTACGCTTTCCTCCTCCGCCTGGGCTTCATCCGAAGACGCTTCGCTTTCTTCCTCTTCCTGGGACTCTTCCGCAGGATGGCCGTCTTCCATCATTTCCGGATCGTCCATAGGCGATTTAAAACCTTCGTCTTTCCCCGCAGCGGCTTCGCCGTTCTCTTCCTGCTTTAGGGTTACCCGGCCTTCCACATGAAACGTAACTTTAAACATATCGTCTTTATATTCATAATCTTCGTTTAAATCCACATAATCCGGTTTTTCCTGCGGCGCTTCGGCTGTGCTGACGCCGATTGCAATATCGGAAAAGCTGTTCATTTGAAAACTTGCGCTTCCGTTTTGCGCGTTTCCTCCGTCCAAAACTTCTTCGCCTTCTTCGGCAAAATGAACTACCGTTACCGGCGCGCCTTCCGGCAAACCGTCTTTATCCAGCAGCTGTACCGTAATCGTAACCGGAGCTTTTGGCTCTATTTCTGTTCCGTCCAAATAAAACCCAATTTTAAAAAGCGCTTTCATACTGGCATTCTCGTCTGCCGTTATCTCTTTGTATTTGGCTTCGCGTTCCTCATAATACGCCTTATTATTTTCCGGCGTTATCTGCTCGGCAATCAGGCTGGCATCCGGGGGAATATTGGCTTTTTCATAATAAGACGCCGTTATAATATAAGAGTCGCTCTGACAAGTCTTTGTAATAAGTTCTCCGTCGTCTGCCAAAGGCGTTTCCGCAGCCTGCGTATCGGTAAGTTCCTCCGTCTCCTCAGAAGCCTGTGTCTCTTCCATTTCTGTCGGCGCTTCGGTCTCTGCCGGCTCCTCCGTAACAGAAAGTTCTTCCGTTTCCGCAGCCGCTATATCCGCCACAACCGATTCGATAATTTCAAAACAGTCCGTACCATGCGTGTGCTCCTCTAACTGAAGCAGCCCGCACGTCAGGTATCCCTCTTCGTTCTGGCACTCTTCGGTATGCAGATGAAGTTCTATCATACCGCACGCAAGAACCTTCTGCATTTCATAACATCCGTCTTTATGTGCGTGCGCGCCTTCGCCCTCTTCTATTTCACATATTAAAACCTGCTCTTTTCCATAGCACGCTTCGGCATGGGCATGTTCTTCGAGTCCGCATACCGGCAAACCGTCTGCGCCCAGGCATTCCTCTGTATGCGCATGCTCCTGCAGCCCGCATACCAAGCTTGCTTCTCCTGCCGTATAGCATTCGTCCGCATGCAGATGCCCCTCGGATTCTTCTTCGCTGCAGGTCAAAACCTCCTGTTCGGCGTAGCATTCATCCGTATGTATATGCGCTTCCTGCTCCGGAAGCTGGCAAAAAAGCGTCCCGCTTTCGTCATAACAGTCCTCATTGTGCGTATGGATAACAAAATCCGCATAACCGCATATCAGGTTTTCTTCCCCGTCATAACATTCCGGCACATGCGTATGCAACGTCAGACTGCAGTTTAGCATTTTCTGCGTTTTCGTCATGGCCCGGCCGTTCAGCTTTAAGGCTGCGGCCGTCCCAAGCGCAACCACCACTGCCATACACAAAAACAAAGCCATCCAGCGTTTATACCTCTTCTGCTCCTGCAAAAATTTTGCAGCCTGTGCAAAAAAATGAAATTCCATCCTGCTGCCTCCTCTCCTTACTTCCATCTATTAATCCAACAGTCCGATTCCGGAAAACGGCCAGACGCGGAATACGATCCTTCCGACTATCATATCGCTGTTCACGCAGCCCACGGAAGTGTTCCGGCTGTCAATACTGGTCGCCCGGTGATCGCCCATAACAAAGCATTTGCCTTCCGGCACCTGATACGGCAGGTCTATATTGCATTCGCCGAACGCTTTCTCTGTCACATATGGCTCATCCATCTGCTTATCGTTGACAAAAACGTTGCCGTCCCTGTCAATATCCACCCAGTCTCCTGCTTTTGCAATTACCCGCTTAATCAGGATGTTGTTGTTATAGTAAAACGCAATGATATCCCCGGTTTTATATTTGTTGCCGCTGACTGCTACAACAATGTCTTTATCCTGCAAAGATTCTGTCATAGATGTTCCGCCCACCTGTAAGACAGGCAGCAGCAGCATAGCAATCAGCACCGCGGCAGCCGCCACAACCAGAAGCAAGAACACCGTACTGCGCAGGATGCGCCCATAACTCGTCTTGTACTGTTCTCTTTTCAATTCGGCCTCAAGCAGTTCAATGCTTGGCACGTCAAGCTTTTCTTTGCTCATGTGCTCTCCTCGTCCTTTGGTCCGCCATACATCTGTTTAATATTGAACAGATACTGATCCGCAGCGCGCTGTGCCGCATCAAATACGCCGTTCAGCTTTAAGGCCGCCATTGCGATGGAACCGGCTTCTTTTAGTTCAATACTTCTGTTCGAACGCCATTTTTCCATTTCAACCTTAAGTTCATGAATCGTTGCGTCTTTTTGATCCAGCCTCTGCTTCAGTTTTTCAATCAGTTCATCCTTGTCGTTGAGTTTTGCGATTAGGCGGCCGTTTGCCTCCTGCAGTTCCTGCTGCTTTTTGCCCTGCTCCTCAAATGCTGCCTGCAAAGCGGCCGTTTCTTTTCCCTGTGCCAGTAAGAGCTGCAAAAGATCCTGACGCCGCAGCTTACGAAGTTCTTTATCGGTCATGCAAAGCCTCGTTTCTGAAAATCTGATTTACCGCATAATGTATATTATGAAGTGAAAAACAACGTTTTTTAAGCCATGAAGTACTATCACCTATAATCCTAGGGGGTATTTGCTCTGGCGTAAACAAAGTATAGCAGGGCAATCGTCAAAAGATACGTCACAAATTAAAAAAAGGAGAATATTTTCTCCTTTTTTTTGTGATGCTTTTTTTGGGGGACGCGCCTGATATGGGAGTATACGCCACCTCATAATATACATTATGCTGTAAAACCGGTTTACAAAAGAAGAAGCCCCAGCCCGTCGATCTGCTGCTCCTGTTCCTCGCTGCTGGCAATCGTATAAATACGCGTCGTATTAATATTCGAATGCCCCAGCAAATCTGCCAGATGGCAGATATCCCTCTGCGACTGGTAATATGTAAGCGCAAACAAGTGGCGCAGGTTATGCGGAAACACCTTTTTTGTCTCTACGCCCGCTTCTTCACACAAAAGCTTCATATCATGCAGAATATTGCTCCGATCCAACGGCTTCCCGTGCCGGGTAACAAAAATGCTGCCTGAGCGGATATCCCTTCCCACGGCATACTCTTTTAACTCCTTGCAAAGTTCCGCCGGAAGCAGTACGGTGCGCGTTTTCCCTTTCAGCAAAACCTGCGCGCGCCGCGTCCGCAGAGACTCCACCGTAATAAACGGAAGTTCGCTGATCCGTATCCCCGTAGCGCAGACGGTCTGCATAACCAGGCACAGACGCACGCGCCCCATTTTTTTCGCCGTCACCAAAAGACGGATATACTCCTCCTTGGACAATTCGCGTTCCTTTGCCCGAAACGCGTCCCTCTGCACTTTAAACGCCTTTACCGTGCAGTCGGCGCAGCCTGCGCCGCGCAAAAGCTGGTTTACCGCCGCCAGTATTGAGTTTGCGCTTGTAACGGCATACGTGCGGATTAATTCCTGTTTATAAGCGATAACCACCTCTTTTGTAACGGCATTTCCTTCCCCGGCATAATCCAAAAACCCCTTTGCATCCCGCAGATATTTCCGGATCGTCGCCATACTTTTTTCACTCTCCTTCAAATTTTTTTCAAACTGCAAGAGCATCTTTTTTTTGTTAATCTTTTGTTCCATCCGGATCCCTCCCTTTCTTTGCATCACAACAATATCACAAAAATAAGGGCGCGCATGAAATTTTCATTCCATACACACCCCAAAAAAATTGCTTTTTATTTTCTATAGATTACAGATTGGCCCCGTGATCAATGACAATTACCTGCCCCGTAACAGCGTTCGATTCATCGCCGGCCAGAAACAAAATGGCATTTGCCACTTCCTGCGGCGTACAAACAGGCAGTGATAAATCCGCATGCTTGGCCATGGAGCCTATCATATCGGGATCAAGCCCCTCTTTGGACATCCCCATTGTCATAGGCGTCGCAACGCTTCCCGGGCAGAGTGCGTTGCAGCGCACATTTGCGGAAGCGCACCGCATTGCAATATTTTTGGTCATCCCAATCACAGCCGCCTTGCTCGCCACATATGCGACGCCTCCGCAGCCCGTATAACCTGCCACGCTCGATACGTTCACAATCGATCCCGACTGCTTTTCGATCATTATCTTAGAAGCTTCCCTGGCCATATAAAGCGTCCCTTTTGTGTTAATATCAATTAATGTGTCAATGGTCTGATCCGTCACTTTTTCCACCGCTTCAATCCCGGCGTCCACAACGCCCGCATTATTGACCAGAATATCGACCGTACCGAACGCTTCTATTGTTTTTCGCATCACTTCCCGGCACTGCGTTTGATTCGAAATATCGCAGGGCACAACAAGCGCTTCCCCGCCCGCCGCTTTGATTTTATCCGCCACCTGCCAAAGCTGGTTTTCCCTCCTGGCGGAAATAACCACCTTTGCGCCTTCTTTTGCAAACAGCTCCGCCGTACATGCGCCGATACCGGAATTTCCCCCGGTAATAACGGCCACTTTATTTGTAAGCCTTCCCATATGCCGCCGCCTCCTTTTTTCATATCGCCCAACTGATTTGGGCCCTTTTTTTCGTATTATTGGATAAACTGCCGGATGCCGGACACCTTCTCATAATGGCTGTCCCAGTCGCCGCCTGCCGGAAGCCCGGATACGCTTCCCGAAATAACAATAGATCCGTCCTTCTTTACTTTACTGTGAATCGTCGGGCAGGACGGAAACGTTGCCGTCGTCCATACCTTATCGGGCAGATAAGCGCCGCCCGTTTTGCATTTTATGTTCCGGAATACCGCGTTGAGGCGATCGCCGTTTAACCTCGCGGAACCTTCCACCCTGAGATATAAGAACTGATTGGCCAATCCCGCATTGGAAAAATCGCCGATTTTCTTATAGTCCAGGTATACGGAGCCTTTGCCGTTTTTATTGACGGTAAGCATCATATGATAGGTTTTCCCGAGTTTTAAAGATTTATTCCCCGGCCTGGTATAGGTCTGGCCGCCCGGCATATTATTTGCCACATTTTCAACCAATGCCATTGCCTTTCCCGTATAAGGAGCCGCCGCGCAGGAATCATACTGGATGCCGAACGATACGGCGGAAGTCTGCGTGCAGATTACCAGTTTCGCATGATACCCGGTCCCGGAGCCGGTCAGGGTTACGTCCGCCTCGATCGTCGCTTCCGATTTCGTATTGGAAATAACGCTCGCTTTTTTCAGTTTTATCTTCTTTGCCTTGCTCCAGTCGCTGTAGCTGCGCACCCCGTTATTGCTGTAATAGCCGCGCATACGTACATAGCAGTTTTTGCCCGGGACCGGATCCGTAAGGACTTTGCCGGAACTGCTCTTTGGCGCCGTTACGGTAATTGCTTTTTTAAAATTGGCCTTCGTCCCGTACTGGATTTCGTAGCCGTCCACATAGCTTTTCTTGGCATACGTTACTTTTACGGTAACCGCAGACGCCTTCTTTAACTTCTTAATCTTAGGGGCGCTAAGCTTCCACTGCGCATATAAGACCACGGACTGTCCCTCGCCGGCTTCCGCCGCAAGCTGAGATACGTCCGCCATATCCGCATATCCGGTTCCCGTACCGTCCGCCCGGGTATTCCATCCCACGAACGTAAAGCCCGTCCTGCTGTATGTATTCTTGGCCAGCGCGGCGGAAACGCCGGGCTGTACCGTCATACTGCCCATCGTCCCGGTTCCTCCATTTGCCTGAAACGACACCGTAACCGGCGCGTTTGCCTCTGCAGCTTGTGCGTCCTGTATGGACAAAGGGCTTATACAGCACAAAAACAACAGCAACAAAAGCACAGATACTACATTCTTTTTCATTTGATCCATTCCTTTCTTTCTATTATTAATATTGTTTTATTTTATCATGCCTGCCTGCGTTTTGGCAATTAATTCTTTCGACTCACATCCTTTCCAATACCAGGAGAAAAACCAGTACCATCAGCGCAGCAACCAGCGCCACATCCACTGTAACATAGGACCGTCCTCCCAAATAAAATTTAAGCGCCATGCCGTCCCTCCTGCAGGCGCATTCTCTGTTTTCGTCCACGCATCTGCCGTTTAGATCTTCCCATGCATTCGGATCCCATGTTTCATTGTCCTGCGCTTTCGCATTTCCACTCCTGAATAAAAAAATACAACTAAAGCATAACATCGCAATTAAAATCAACCTTTTCACTTTTGTCCTCATTGCTTTTTTTCCTCCGTAAGTCATTTTTATTCATTCTATTTTATACTATTACGAAAATATTGCACTGTCAATTATTTTATCGCTCAAAGCGAATTTCATCAAACTTTAATTTATGTTTTGCTTTTGGGAATACTGTTACAATACCCTCAGTAAGTAAGGGAACGCGCGGGTCATCTACATTTTAACGGAGGAACTATGACAGATATTCTTGAAAAATCCAAAATCGGGCAGAGAATACGCCAACTACGCCTTTTAAATGATTTAACACAGGCAGAATTTGCCGAACAGATCGATATATCCATTAATTTCCTTTCCGAAATTGAGAACGGGAAAAAAGGATTGTCACAGGATACTCTTGCCAGAATTTGCAGACAGTTAAATATTTCCGCCGACTTTATCCTGTTCGGCGTCAAACAGAACCAGACCTCGCTTATAGATATGGCCAATTCCCTTTCCATAAACGAAATTGAAACAACGATCCACTATTTAGAATCCCTGATCGAAATGAAAAAAATGCAGCTTGGACAGAATGTGATTCCATAATCCCACAATGCACACAAAAAAACACAGGAACCTGTCTTTGGGTTCCTGTGTCTTATCTTTTCCATGAAATCCAGCTGGCCGGATTATTTTAAGGTAACCTTAGCGCCTTCGTCTTCTAAGCGTTTCTTAAGGTCTTCTGCACCTGCTTTGTCGGCAGCTTCTTTTACTACCTTCGGAGCGTTGTCAACCAGGTCTTTTGCTTCTTTTAAACCTAAGCCGGTTACTTCACGGACAACTTTGATAACTTTAACCTTGTTCGGGCCAACTTCTGTCAGTTCTACGTCAAACTCGGTCTTTTCTTCCTCTGCCGCTGCCTCTCCGCCTGCTGCTGCAACAACTACGCCTGCCGCTGCGGATACGCCGAACTCTTCTTCACATGCTTTTACCAGATCGTTTAATTCTAATACGCTTAATTCTTTAATCGCTTCAATAAATTCTGCTGTTGTCATCTTAGCCATTCTAATTTACCTCCATAAATAGTTTTAATTTGTCAGATATTCCTTTATGCTATTTTAAGCTTCTGCCGCTTCTGCTGCCGGAGCCGCTTCGCCGGAGCCGTCTTTTTCCGCAATCTGCTTAAGCACACGGGCGAAATTCGCAATCGGAGACTGGATGCTTCCAAGGAACTTGGAAAGCAATTCTTCCCTTGACGGAACTGCTGCAATCGCTTTCATGCCTTCCGCATCATAGAAACTGCCTTCTACTACGCCTGCCTTAATCTCAAGCGCCGGCGCTGTCTTGGCGAATTTTGCCAGTACCCTTGCCGGGGCGGTTGCGTCTGTGGTAGAAATTGCAATTGCGCTCGGCCCTTCAAGAACGGGCGCAAGGCTTTCAAACTCCGTGCCCTGGAATGCGAAATTCATCAGCGTGTTTTTGTATACTTTATAAGTAATCCCCGCTTCACGAAGCTGTTTACGAAGCTGCGTATCTTCCGCAACGGTAAGGCCGCGGTAATCTACGATAACAACAGACTGCGCGTCTTTTACATGTTCAGAAATCTCCTGTACGATTGGTTGTTTCAATTCTACTTTTGCCATGAACGTACACCTCCTTTTATTGACTAATCATATCATACATTCTTGTACTTCATCCGCTTTGGGCTTAAAATTGGGGCAGTCAGCCCTGCGCCTGTTTCAGCCGGATGGAATACCGGCTACAAAAGGAAATCTCCCTGCCAAAAAGACAGGGAGCTAGTGTTCAAGTATTCTCTCCTCGGCAGGCTCGTACGATTACGCCTTGCGGCGCCTGCTGTCTTCGGCATTGACTTAGTGCGAATCTAATATATCATAATTTATAACAGATGTCAATCATTAAATTTATTGCGCCATAGCTTTCAGGACATTTACCTTAATGCCAGGCCCCATAGTGGAGGATAAGGTGATGCTCTTCACATACTGCCCTTTTAAACTGCTTGGCCTTGCCTTGCTGATTGCATCCATAAGAGTCTGGAAGTTGTCCGCTAATTTTTCGTTCGAGAAGGATGCTTTTCCAATCGGCACATGGATAATGTTGCTTTTATCCAGCCTGTATTCGATCTTACCAGCTTTGATATCTGCAATCGCTTTCGTCACGTCCATCGTAACCGTCCCTGCTTTTGGATTCGGCATTAAGCCCTTCGGCCCGAGCACACGGCCCAAACGTCCGACAACGCCCATCATATCCGGCGTAGCTACCACTACGTCAAAATCCAGCCATCCTTCGTTCTGGATCTTCGGGATCAGTTCGTCGCCGCCGACAAAATCCGCTCCCGCCGCCTGCGCCTCGTCTAACTTGGTTCCTTTTGCAAAAACCAGCACGCGGACGGTCTTGCCGGTACCGTGCGGCAGTACAACGGCGCCGCGCACCTGCTGTTCCGCATGGCGTCCGTCGCATCCGGTCCTGATATGGACTTCGATTGTTTCATCAAATTTTGCAACTGCTGTTTTCTTTACTAAATCGACAGCTTCGTCTCTATCATATGCCGCTGTCTTATCCACTGCTTTCGCAGTATCCAGATATTTTTTTCCTCTTTTCATGCTGATAGCCTCCTGTGGTTTTATCGGGGGAGTGTCTCCCTCCCACTTTTCAGTCCGCCTGGAATCGCTGTTTTCGCAGGCTTTTTTATGTTACTCTTCGACGGTTACGCCCATCGACCTTGCCGTTCCGGCAATCATGCTCATAGCCGCTTCGATGGAAGCCGCGTTTAAATCGGGCATTTTCAATTCTGCAATCTCTTTTAATTTTTCTTTGGAAAGCTGCGCAACTTTCGTCTTGTTCGGAACCGCAGACCCGGACTGGATGTTGCAGGCTTTCTTAATCAGTACGGGAGCGGGCGGGGTCTTTGTAATAAAACTAAAACTTCTGTCCGCATAAACCGTAATTACGACAGGGATAATCAGATCTCCCTGATCTGCCGTCCTTGCATTGAACTGCTTGGTAAACTCAACGATATTTACGCCGTGCTGTCCCAATGCAGGTCCAACCGGAGGAGCCGGTGTTGCCTTTCCGGCAGGAATCTGTAATTTAATATATCCTTCTACTTTCTTTGCCATTTGGAATAACCTCCTTAGTTCATCTTTTTCACTTCTGCGAAACTGATTTCTACCGGTGTTTCGCGACCGAATAATTCCACATTGATGGTAACAATCTGCTTCCCGTGATTCATCGTCTGGATCACGCCGATGGTGTCTTTCCAGACACCGCCCGTTACGACAACGGTATCACCTTCGTCAAAATCCACCACAATGCTTTCTTTTTTGATTCCCAGCGGCATCATTTCTTCGTCCGTTAATGGCACAGGCTTTGAACCCGGTCCTACAAACCCCGTAACGCCCCTTGTGTTCCTGACAACATACCAAGTATCGTCATTCATCACCATATTAATGAGTACATATCCCGGAAACATCTTCTTAGAAACCTGCTTTTTTGCACCGTTTTTCAACTCAAACACATCCTGCATCGGGACTCTTACTTCAAGAATCTGATCCTCTAAATGTCTGTTTTCAATTGTCTTGTCAATGTTTGCCTTTACCTTATTCTCATAGCCGGAATAAGTATGGACAACATACCAGTGTGCTTCTGCCATAAAACGCCTCCATTATAAATTTACCAGGAAATCAATACCATACTGGATAAAAGTATCCAATATTGTAATAATCAGACCAACTACAACTGATGCGGCAATGACAGCCGCGGTCTGTTTTGCAAGCGGTTCTTTTGCCGGCCAGGCAATTTTGCCGAACTCGGCTTTTAAACCTTCGAACCAGCTCGTCTTAGGAGCTTTTTCTACTTTTGCGTTATCTGCCATAATTCCACTCCTTACCTCCGCCCGGATTACTTGGTTTCCTTGTGTAAAGTATGCTTTCTGCAGAATCTGCAATACTTTTTCAATTCCATTCTTTCCGGATGAGTTTTCTTGTCCTTTTTTGTGTTGTAATTACGCTGTTTGCATTCTGTGCATGCCAATGTAATTCTCGTGCGCACAACTTCCACCTCCATAAATTCATTGTGTGTTTTTCCATGCCGCAATCCTGCTGCGCCGTTGAGATCTCACAGCGGATAAATTTAGGCATAAAAAAAAGACCTACTTCCAAGCTGTTCTATCATAGCACATTCTTGTATAGCCGTCAATTCTTTTTTAAAAACCCGGCAGCCGGGCCGCTGATCACAAAATCATCGATAGCCGGGCTGCCGCCTGTTTCTGTTTCTACTTATTTAATAATGCTTCATTTTTAATAATGCTTCATTGTCTGATCCTGACCGTTTTTCATCAGCTTCTGAAAAACTGCAGGACTCTTCCGTTCTCGTTCTCCATCATCTTTCTCTGCATCATCATCTGAAATGTACGAAGAAGCTCGTTCTTCTTCATTTTGGAAACGGCCTGCGGATAATCCAAGTCTTCGACCCGGCTTCTCGAAGCCGTTAAATTCAAAGATGCATTGGAATTGTACGCCGCCACGGAATCCAGACGATTGGACGAAGCGCCGAGGCTGCTTCTGGCAGACGTTACCTGAGCTAATGCATCGTCAATCACGGAAATGTCAAAATTGCCGGATGTCACATCATAATCTTCAATACCAAGCGCCTGAAGCGTTGCGTTCGGCATCCCGATTTCCATTCCGCCGCCGCCCGGGCCGGTTGCTACATGAAAATCTCCCATCGTCCCGTCTAAAAGATTTTTGGTATTAAACTGCGTTCCGGATGCGGTATCTGCAATCGACTTCTTTAACTGGTCGATTTCCGACTGGATCGCCCCCCTGTCGGCATCCGTATAAAGTCCGTTTGCCGCCTGGACGCTCAATTCCCGAATCCTCTGCAGATTATCCGTGATCGAACTTAACGCACCGTCCGCTACATTTAACAGATCCTGGGAAGTTCCCACGTTGCGGGAACCGACGTCATATCCGTTGGACTGACTTTGAAGCTTCTGGGCAATCGCAAGCCCTGCCGCGTCATCCGACGCCTGATTGATCCGTTTGCCGCTGGAAAGAGACTGATAATTCTGGTATATTCTTTGATTTGATATCGATGAAACGCTCATATACCTCCTCCTTTCTGCTTTTCTGTTGGTCTTATTTCTAACATAACACAATCTGATTTGATTCTCAAGAATTTTAAAAAAATTTTATTTTTTTCCCGGAAAAACTAATATTGTTCTGCAATTTGTACGATATAAACTATAAGGTAATTTGGTAAATTTTCATACATAATATAAATGGATTTATGTTATCCCGTTGCATTTTGCACAAATTTCATGGAAGAAAGGGGAGGGATTTATGACCTTCATTAACAGCGCCTATCACTATTATCTCAGTGCATACGCCAATTCCGCGACATCGCGCTATGATACGCACAAAAGAAGCGAGCTGCGCAATGTCTGCAACAACATCTTAAAAATCAACAAAGAATCTCCTCTGTATAAGATACGCAATAACAGGCAGGTTCCATCCTTTTTAATCGACGTCAAAGAAAATGCACGCCAGATTAAAAATGTAGTGTCTTCCTTATCCGACAGTGGAGAAGGACTGGCGAACGCATTCCAGAAAAAAGTTGCGGTATCTTCAGACGAAAATATCGTCCGCGCAGCGTACATCGGCGACGGCATCGACGAGGGTGTTTCCTCTTCGTTTGACATTGAAGTAAGACGTCTTGCGGCTCCACAGTCAAATCTCGGTAATTTTTTAAACAGTCAAGATCTGGATTTTGAACCGGGCGATCATTCCTTTGATCTGCTTACGACGACAAACTCTTTTGAATTTCAATATACCGTCAAACCGGACGATACAAACCGTTCCGTACAGGAGAAACTTTCCCGCCTGTTTAATACGGCAGGCGTCGGATTAACCGCTGAAATCATTTCCGACGAGAAAAACCGGAGCGCCATAAAGCTTACTTCCAAGCAGACCGGTTTAAGCGAAAATGAATCCGCGCTTTTTATGATCAATCCAAAAGCTTCGGAAGATTCCATAGACGCTATGGAACTGCTCGGCATTCATCACATCACTTCCCCTGCGCAGAATTCTTCCTTTATTTATAACGGAACAGCACATTCGGCGTATACCAATACGGTTACGCTCGGCAATATGTTTGAATTGACGCTGCAAGGCATCAGCCCCGAAGATACCCCTACGCAGATCGGCTTTAAAACAAGTATTGACGCAGTGGCAGATAATCTGCAGAAACTGGTGGATTCTTACAATAAATTTATCGAAACCGGAGAACGTTATGCGGACCAGCGGCAGGGCAGCCGTCTGCTGCACGATTTGAGAGGTATTTCTTTCTCGCACAGATACGATCTGGAATCCATCGGCATGATGGTAGAAGAAAACGGTTCTATCACGATTGATAAAGATCAGCTGGCAGAAGCAGTAGACACAAAAGCCAAAAACGAAGTATTTTCTATTCTGGACTCCTTTAAAAGCTCTTTGTCTGCAAAAGCCAACCACGCTTCGATCGATCCGATCCAATATGTGGATAAAACCATCGTTACTTACAAAAGACCGGGACAAAATTTTCCGTCCCCGTATCACTCTTCCCTGTATTCCGGCATGATGCTGGATCACATTTGTTAACGATGCAAAACAGCTGCATCCGATTGCCGGATGCACCATAAATATTCCTTCCAAACGGAAGAAAAAAGACTGCCGGTTTATTCCCATGCAGTCTTTTTTTGTTCACCTGTCATCTACAGGTAATGCTTCCGCATATAATCCGCCCTCCGGCTCCAGGTATGGTTCGCCTTTGCATACTGGTATCCCTCCTGTGCGATCTCTTCCATCCGCTTCGGATGTTCCAGCAGATCTTCCACCAATACGGGAAGCTGCTGCATCTGCAGCAAAGAAAACGACACCAGATGGGTTTTGTTTTGAAATTCTTCGTTCAGATAGTTTGATTCATCCGTTACGACAACTGCCTTTGCGAGCATTCCGTTGATAATCCTGTCATGGATGCCGTTTTTGTACCAGGTCATCGTGTTTAATACGATTTTACTGTGATTCATCAGCTCCAGCACCTGCGGAGCCAGTACCTTTCCTCCATAGATCAGATTGGGGTTTTTCGCCCAGTCACACCGTTCCCATCCGCCGCCGAAAACGGTAACCCGAATCCCGCTTTCCACCAGCATGCGGACGGCTCCTTCCCGGTAAAAAGACGCTGCATAAGAATCAATAAACCGAAGCTCCGTGATCCAGTGGTTCAATGTTTCGTCATCGTACTGCTTCCCGATCGAAAGCAGATATTCTTCCACTGCCTGTTCCGTCGTTTTCTCCGGATGATTCATCAAATCCGAAAGTACATCCTGCGTCAGGGCAAATGCATCAAACTCCGTAATCTCTCCCAGATCCGGCACAAGTCCTTCCGCTTGATATTTTGACAGACCTCCCGCATAGAGCACATCGACGGGGCGTTCTTCCATGGCAGGGTGAAATGCGCCGTCTCCCGTACATAAACGGCATCTGCCCGCATCGGCACATTCTTTTAGATCTGCCTCCATCCCTGCATGCGGCATAAAGTCCACCTGCGTCAAATGCGGATAAAACCTCTGCAGAAAAGCGACATGCGCACGGTCCGTACAAAATACCACGGAGGTCTTTGGCGCATGCTTTAACGGATTCGCATAATGAAACGGATGATCCATCAGTATATTATAATAGGGAATCCCTTTCTCTTCCCAGAGATTTCTTCCGCCGGAAAAAGACAGATTGTACCCGATATTATTAAATGTAATCACGCCGTCTATTGTTTCTTCTTCGGTCAGTTTTTTCAAACGCTGCAGCGCCTCTTTGGGATTGCGGATATCTATGACATGGCATCTGAAACCCGTCTGACGAAAAGCTTCCGAAAAAGCCGCAATAAACAGATCGATCGTATCGTAGATGCCCTGAATAAACAACAGTGTCTTTGTCATGCGTTCACCTCATATTTTACGTATGCTCTGTCAATCTGTATCTTTAGAAAAAAAGTCCCGTTCAATTCCAGATCTGCTTTCTGCTGCAGCTTTGCGATGATCTGAGAATCACTTGGTTCATATTCAAACGGCACAACGACATCAAAAATCAGATTTGTATGTGTTTGTCCGGGAACCATTCTGAAATCATGCATGGAAAAACCGTCCCCCATCTGATGCACCATATGTTTGATATAAGTGCGCATCCGGTTTGTCTGTTCGTCTTCCACCACCGGATCCATATGGATGACGGCTTCGCAGTACAGCTTTTCCCGAAGCTCTGCCTCGATCCGATCGATCAGATCATGAATTTCCAAAAGGTCTGACCGGGCGGACACTTCCGCATGCAGCGAAATCATCTGACGCCCCGGACCGTAATCATGGACGATCAGATCGTGAATCCCCAAAATGCCCTCATGTGCAGTTACGGTATGATATATTTCCTCTACAAATGATGCCTCCGGCTGCTGTCCCAGCAGAGGATTCAACGTTTCTTTTGCCGCAGAAATTCCCGTATAAAAAATAAACAGCCCCACCAAAACACCGCAATATCCGTCCAAATGCACATTCGTCATGTGTCCCGCCAACGCCGCAGCCAAAACAACGGTCGTCGCAAGTGCATCGCTTAAACTGTCTGCGGCTGCCGCGCGCATTGCCGCCGAATCAATCATTTTCCCAATGCTGCGGTTATAGTACGCCATATATAATTTTACTGCAATCGATATCAGAAGTACAAAAACGGAGACCAGACGAAGCTGCGTCTCCTGTGGATGCAAAATTTTATCAACGGAATCCCGGATCAGTTCATATGCCATGATCAGAATTGCCGCCGAAACGATCAGTCCTGAAATATATTCTATTCTACCATGTCCAAACGGATGTTTTGTATCGGGCTTAGTTCCCGCCAGTTTAAACCCTGCCAATGTCACTGCCGAAGAACCCGCGTCGGAAAGATTGTTAAACGCATCCGCCGTAATGGAAATGGAATTGCTTAGCCTTCCTGCCAGCAATTTTCCCGCAAATAGCAGCATATTGAAAAAGATCCCTGCCATTCCACAGATCATGCCGTAGCTCTGCCGCTTCTTCGCAGGAGAATCCTCTTCTTTAATAAAAAAACGAGCCAATACTTTCACCATATCTAATATAAAGAACCCGCCTCCCCGATGGGGAAATAACGAAATACCGCTTTTCCCAAAATCTTATCCTCTGCAACATATGTGTGCTCCCAGTATCTTGCATCCCAGGAATTATTTCGATTATCACCCAATACCAAATACGAATCTTCCGGAACTTCGAATGTGTATGGTCCTGTTGATGTCGTCCATTCCTCTTTCAGGTAGTCTTCCTTTAACGGTTCTGCAGAACCGTTGATATACACCTTCGCATCTCTGATCTCCACTTTTTCTCCGGGAAGCCCGATCACACGTTTGACGTAATTCTCCGCCTCATCGTCGGGAAACTTAAATATGATAATATCTCCCCGTTCCGGCTCTTTTTTGGCGTACGCCAGACGGTTTCCAAACAGGCGGTCCCCCGTCATAATGGTATTCTCCATAGATCCGGAAGGTATATTTGCATTGATAATCACAAAGCTTTTAATAAACAGCGCTGCCACAACCGCAAGCGCAATTGTAATCACCCAGCTAAGCACTTCTTTTACTGCCGACTCCTCTTTCTTCTTCTGCACTGCACTTTCTTCTGACATATTCTTATACGCAATCCTTTCCTCTTTCCGTGTTGCTTTCTATAGTATACCCCTAAAACAGACTGCCTGCTACCCTTTTTTATGATTTCACTATATTTTCACGAATGAACGGATACCGATTCAGACCTGCCCATCCCGAAATGCTTCGATCATCTCTCCTGTCAGACTGATATCCGCTTCCGAATGCTCCGCAGGAATATGCTCTTTCTCAAACCATACCGCTTCTGAAAGTTCCTCTTCGTCCATTGCAATCTCCGTCGATCCATCTGCATCGCAAAAATATCCGACCAGCAGGGCATCGGTAAACGACCACGGCTGGCTTTTGTAGTAACGGATATTTTTTACCCGAAGCCCTACTTCTTCCATGACTTCACGGCGAACCGCATCTTCTAAACTTTCTCCGACTTCCACATAACCCGCCACAAGCGCATATTTCTTATAACTGCTGTGTCCGTCTGCATATTTTGTCATTAAGATCCGGTTTCCGTCCGTAATGCCCACAATGACACTCGGATTGATCCTGGGATACTGCAAGGTTCCGCAGCCCGGGCACTTTAACGCACGCTCTCCTCCTGCCGCCGCCAGCTGCTTTCCGCATACGCCGCAGTAACGGTTCTGCGTATACCATTTATGTATCTGGAATCCGGTAATTCCCGCATACGCTTTCCAAACCGGTTTTGCGCTCCGAAGAATCTCTTTCGGAAGATATTTAAAATCCAAAAACGCATCGATCACATGTTTTCCCAAATCAAAATAGACCGTATCATCGATACAAAAAAGATACTTTGCTTTTTGGTACACTTCCGGAAATACCTTCGCCACCTCTTTTACAGAAGGATACGCAATGGTATGTTCATCCATCCGGCACAACAGCCTGTCGTTTTGGTAAAGCAATATAATATCCTGGTCTCTTGCCTCCTGCTTCCGATAAGCCACATCATAGCGATGCGGCGCAATATCCTGAATCATATAAAACCTCCTCATTTCAAGGCATATGTTGTATTATACTGCACGCGATGGAAAAAGAAAAGCATTTCTGTCTTCAACATAAGCTGCATTTCCGGTTTTCAGTCCTCCGGATGCTTTTTATGTTCCCATATTATCTCATATTGCCTCACACTATCCCACAAGTGATTTTCCCCTTGAGCCCCGTCCGCTTATGATATTGTCAATATTCAGCGTGAAAATGCGGTGATTATGAGTATATCATAATCAGTTTCACAAAAAACCCACAAACAACATCTGTCTGTGGGTTTTCCATATTTCCTGACTGCAAATAACTTCTTATCTCTTGGATAGTTCCAAATGCCTAAAATACGACATTTTTTAGCATTTTGTTAGTTATATGTCACTTACCCATATACATTCATATTTACTCACTTTGTTTTATTCAACTCATTCAAAATATGATTTATGTCTGTCAAAACAATCCGGATTCCTCTTTTATGTAATCTGATCACCTTTCTCACAATACCATTTATTTCTGCCGACAGTTTATCATTTATCTTTACCGGTACAGTATTGTTTTCAATCATATACTGACAGTCAATATATTCTTCACTCACTGGACAAACATTCTGAATTAAAAAAGCTCTGTATTTTCCATTTACATATCCAAATCGTAAACCATCATATTCCTTATATCTCTTTTTCTTCTCCTCATATAATGCCTTATATTTTTCCGTTTTAGATGATATAGGCACCATCCAGTAATATCCATCCATCTCAAAACAATAGAAACAAGGTCTCCCATGCACTCCTGCCTCATCACTATCCTTATTTCCCATTAATCCACATTTGGGAAACCTCTTATAATAC
>OFFT01000544.1_pt1 | contig 27040 bp, 27 predicted proteins | sample 1521581 | NCBI WGS metagenome assembly OFFT01 (sample SAMEA3504084, study PRJEB24116) | mouse gut metagenome | biome: mouse gut; feature: mouse-associated habitat; material: faeces | place: Denmark | collected 2011
AGTTGCACGGGACCGCCGTCCACACTATAGGAAAACAGCAATATTTCAAATAAAGGTGACTCTACATAGCGATACACGCCAGTTTTTGCAAGGGGCTGATCGCTGTAGGTCTCGATATCAATTGAGAGAATTTTCATATCATTGTCCTTTCAACGAGAATAAGGGCGGCAGAGACTGATCCCCGCCGCCCCATTGGTGCGTTAGTCCACCTTTGTGGCGGATTCCCTCATTTTCTTGGCTTCCTTGCGCTTGCGGATCTTGCCCTTCACCCAACTCACCGCAGATGCGATGAGGAAGATGAGTTCAGCGATAAACACGCCGGTCATGGCTCAGAAGCAGGTGTAAAGCATCAGTTCCTGAAATTCAGTCATGGTCGCACCTCCATTAAGCCAGGAAATCGTCATCCGCATCGGTTGCGAAGTCGGACTCGGCGCTTGCCTTACCACCCAGAGGTTCACCGGCACGGATGAGCTGCAGGTTGTTCAGACCGCAAGCGATACCCTTGTTGCCGTTGGAGTTGAAGGCATACAGGTTGATGCTTGCACGGCCATACACGCCGGAGTAGACCTCGGAGCGGGTCAGCACAGGATTGCGGTCAGCATCCACGATGCCGGGTGCGGTAGCGGAGTTGGCATTGATGAAGTAGGCGTTGGCGTAGGCAGGATCATCGGGTCTCTCGATATCGCCGTCGCGCAGAGGGGTCTTGATGGCAGCCAGAGGGGGTACGCTCTTGCTGTTGCCCTTCAACTTGGACTGACCCTCCTGGTAGGCAGCTTCGATTGCCGCCTTGATCTTTGCGACAGTCTTGGTGTCGGACTTGGGAATGATGAGACTGACACTGTACTTGGGAGTGCCGCCGTTAATGGACTTGGGTTCCCAGACATTGGCATAAGACCAACGGGTATCGGGACCGGTGATGACCTTCATAGGGTTGTTGACTCTGTTTGCGTTGTTAGACATATTAAAATTCCTCCATAAAATCGTTTTTGGCTGTGTTCATTGCCGGACGTTTGTCGCTCTCCGGCACGAGCGTCGGTTTGCCTTGCGGCTTTTCAATGTAGGGAGAAGTTCCTCAAAGCGAGATTTGCCGAGCAGCTTCTGCATGGCGGTGACGCCGAGGACTTTGCGCTCATACGGGTCGAAGCCCGCGTTCTCCACGGTGGCGGCAACAACGGCTTCACTGGTGTACTTGCGATTGGAACGGCCTTCGACCAGTTTCCACCCGGTCCATTCCTTTCCGCTGATAGCCTGCTGAAGGGCGTATTCCTTTACATCGGATGCCCAAGCAGTCAGCGCATCAACCTTGCCAAGGATGTCTGCGATCTCCTCATCATCGAGGAGCGCAGGGGTCTGGAAATCGTACCGAGCCAGTTCCAGGTTGGCGGCGGCGCGCTCTCTGCATTCGGCCTTTGCCTTACAGAAACGGCACCATTCACTGCAGTGGAAATCGCCCTGACCTTCATAGGCCAGTTTCGCTTTCTGGGTCAGATCGGTATCTGCCCATTCGAGCAAGTCAGCCTTTTCCATCTCGTACACGCTGACATTGGCCTTCCGGGGCTGGAAGATGGTCATGCGGACGGTGTCGATGTCGTAGATGTCATCGAAGATTTCCAGGGCACCCAGGGCATACAGCATCATCTGGGGATTTGCCACAGCGGAAACCTCGACTCCTTTGCCGTGCTTGTAATCGCAGATGTTCATCACGCCGTCAGCGATAACGATGCAGTCGGCAGTTCCGAATCCGTCCTGAACCCAACGGGAGAAGTTCACTCGCTGTTCAATCATGACCACAGGATCGGCGCAGGTCTGTTTTGCCGTTTCCAGGAGTTCCACAACATAGGCGGCATATCCGGCAGCGCAATCTTCCATCTCCTCGTTGTACCAGGAGAGGTTTTCGATGGGGTCTTCTGTGGGCATCCCCAGAGCCTGCTTCAAACGGAACTCGCAGAGGGCATGGGCGTCTGTGCCTTCGGCAGCGGAGTCACTGCCTCTGTCCTCGTAGTTCTCGCAGAGCCGAGCGGAAGGCGGACAGTTGAGCCACCGTTCAGAAGAGGATGCGGACAGAACAGCGTGTTTATTTGCCATCGGTCAGCACCTCCGCATCGGCAAGCAATGCCTTGTAGTGGGCGGGGTCGATCTGGGACAGCTTGGCGGCACCATACTTCTGGAGCAGGGAGCGGATCTCTGCGGTATGACCCTGTCGGGACTTATCTGCGAGAACGGCTCTGACCTGTTCCAGGGTCAGTGCGGGTTCGGCGGGAGCAGCCGGTTCTGCATCTCCTGCACCGCTGAACATCTCTGCAATCCAGTTGGCGGCATCGTTAATAGCGGCAGCAGCAGTGCGCAGCTCTTCGATGGTCGCAGCCATATCGCTCATTTTGCTCATCCTGTTTTCCTCCTTCCGTAGATTGACTTTGAATCAGCGCCAGCTTCATAGCCAGTCGCTTGGACACTACACTGATGGCCGTGAGAACATCGATGAGTTCCTGGTCAGTGCCGATGCCGCGTTTCTTCTGGGCCTCGTACATTCTGTTCACCTCCTTGGAAGGAGCGGTGTCATTTTTGCTCTTTCCACTACCCACTGGAGGTGAGGTATGCGTTTGAACAGAGAAACACAGAAAAAATTTCAAAAAAATCTCCAGTCACCGAAATGATGACTGGAGCAGGTGTTTAGATGTAGTCTCCGAGCAGAACACGCAGTCTGTCAAAGGCTTTCTGTTTTCTGTAATTCACAGCACTCTGGTTGTTATAGCCCATGATGGAAGCAATATCTCTCTCGGATTTACCTTCCATAATCAGTTCACAGATACGGCGACCTTCGGGGTCGAGTTCCTGCAACTTCTGATACAGGGCGCAGAGCAGTTCACGATCCTCCATGATGGACTGTGCGTCCGGGGTGTCATCCCGCAGGTCATCCGCCCAACTCTTCTGGTTACCCTCGCCGTCCTCAACGGTATAATCCAGAGAGAGGTTATCTCCGGCGGCTCGGAATTCGCAGGCAAGGCAGTCACCATCGCACATCCAGGTCTTGGACTTGGGACACATACACTGACCGTGTGCCTGGGCGCGTTTACGGGTAGCCCAAATATCACGGTAGTAGGCGTAATACTGCTCTTCGGTCACTTCCACCCAGGTCTTGAGACGGTGGATGTAGACCTTGTACTCACGGGTTGACTTCTGATTTTCATTGGTTTTCATAGATTGTCCTTTCCGCCTGGTCAGCGGAGGGCGGAAGGACACAAAAAGGTCTGTGCAATTCGATACACAGACCCTTGGAGCCTAATATGGGCGCAACAAGAACAGGGTACCGATATTGCGACCCACCAACGATGCAGTGGGAAGACAATATTTGTATCCTCGGCCCTTATTGCAAATCAGGCTTTGAATAATTAAATTGTTCAGCCTACGGGGGGTCCGTCTGACTGTGCTTTAATTATAGAAGAAAGGACGCCATTTGACCCGGACACGGCGTGTCCGCTGAATTTAGGGGTAAAAACACAAAAAGCCCTCTCCAGACAAGCACTATGGCTCGTTGGAGAGGGTGCAATGATGTTGCGAGGGTCAAATTCGCCTCGTTTTGCCGGACATGATATGTCCACCCAGAGAAAAAATATTTTTGATTTTTTTGTGGCACACACGATGTGCCCGCTTTATTGGACTGTGTTTGCAGTAGAATTAGAGTGGATTGAAGCACACCCTACGGTATTGCAAATATCACGAAATAGCGGAAAAAGCAAGAAAGATGTCCAAACGACTTGAAAAAGACACAAATATCTGGTATAATATAAAAGCGAAACTGCGCAAACATACGAAGACGAGGTGTGCAAATATGTCTAATTTAATTAATGAGAACTATATCAGTATTGAAGATGCAGCGTTGTTTCTTAACATCAAGCCTGTTACATTGCGTAAATGGATAAAGGATAAAAATGTACCCGCCCACAAGATCGGCAAACAGTGGAAGTTCAAACGCTCTGAACTGGAAGAATGGGTAAAAAGCGGTAAGAGCGCAATGGAGTAAAGCCGCAATACACATACGGAAGGATATAAACTATGTCGCTAACTATAAAGTGCGTTGACTTGTTTTGCGGATGCGGAGGAATGTCTCTTGGCTTTGAGGCATCTGGATTTAATATAGTTGCAGGTATTGATAACTGGAAAGCCGCAATTCGAGTCTATGAAAAAAATTTCGACCATCCAATTATCGAAAAGGATCTTATGGATGTAGAAGGAGCTGCAGAATTGATTGCAGGGTATACCCCCGACCTAATTATAGGTGGGCCACCATGCCAGGATTTTTCGACTGCAGGTTTCCAGGATGAAAGTCGTGGTAGGGCAATTCTTTCAATATGCTATTCTCAAATTGTCAGCCTTGTTCATCCAAAATACTTTGTCATGGAAAATGTAGCCACAATACGAAACACAAAATCATTCCAGAGTGCTATTGCTAATTTTCGTGCTGCCGGCTATGGGCTCACTCAAATGGTTCTGGATGCCGCATACTGCGGGGTTCCACAGACAAGAAAAAGAATGTTTGTCGTTGGTGCGCTTGGTGCCTCAGATGGTTTCTTGGACGAAGAACTTAAGTGTAACTTGGCACAAAAACCTATGAGCATACACGACTATCTTGGAGATTCACTCGGAATTGATTATTACTTCCGCGTTCCGACTAATTACAATCGTCGAGGTGTTTTTAGTGTACACGAACCCTCTATGACAATACGGGCAGTCGACCGCCCTATCCCTAAAGGATATAAAGGTCACCCCAATGACCCTGTTCCAGTTGCAGAAGTGCGTTGTTTGACCCCGAAAGAACGAAGCTACATACAGACATTCCCAGAAAGTTTCCAATTTATTGGGGGGAAATCCGACATTAACTCCATGATTGGGAATGCTGTACCAGTCAATTTGGCGAAGTATGTAGGTTCAGCACTTATGAGGTATATTATTTCCGAAGAAAGTAGAGAAAACGATGAGAGTAATTGATTTATTTGCGGGCTGCGGCGGTATGTCTTTAGGCTTTGAGAACGTAGGCTTCGATATTGTCGCAGCATTTGATAACTGGGATGCCGCGATAACAATTTACGAAAGCAACTTCTCTCATCCCATCTATAAAAAGGATTTGGGTGTAGATGATGTAATTCAGCAGATATCCGATTTGCATCCAGATATTATAATGGGTGGTCCCCCTTGCCAAGACTATTCTATAGCAGGAAAACGAGAGTTGGGAAAGCGTGCGAACCTTACAATTCGGTTTGCTGAAATTGTAAGTACAGTAAAACCGACATGGGTGGTATTTGAAAATGTCTATAATATTGAACGCTTTTCAACCGTCACAGTGCTTAAGCAAATGCTGTCAGACGCAGGGTATGGCATTACCACACAGGTATTGGATGCAAGCCGGTGTGGTGTTCCGCAAAAGCGCCAAAGATTCTTCCTGGTCGGAAAACTTGGCGAAAGAGACGGTTTTCTTGATGAGACACTCACATCAAACCTGTCAAATAAGCAGATGACGGTGCGTGACTACCTTGGTGACACCCTTAACACGGAATTTTACTATATGCATCCGAGGAGCTACAATCGCCGGGCTGTATTTTCAATAGATGAACCTGCTGCAACAATTCGTGGCATTAACAGACCTATTCCGGAGAATTATAAGCGGCATCATGCGGACAAGGCAGATATATGCGATGGCGTTCGTGCTTTAACAACGCGCGAGCGCGGATACATTCAAACTTTTCCTGATTCTTTCAAGTTTCCTGGTGCGAAAACTGATGTAGAACTTGCTATAGGGAATGCTGTTCCCCCCGCATTGGCCATGTATGTAGCAAATTGTATTAAGCAGTACTATTCTGCATAAGAGAAAGAGGTGTAAATATGTCATATTTCAACGAAATAGCTGACTATGCTACATATTCTGGGCATGAAGCGGATTTCCATTTTACCTATAATGCAAACAGTGGTGGCGGTCAGGCTTTCTTGGGCGGTCGATTTTATGACGAAAACGGTCAGTTGACCTCTCCAGAAACTTTGAATGGAAAATTTGCCATTTTTAGATACGTCTTTCGCTCTGAAGCAGGCGAAGAACTTTCTGTCATTATAAATGATGATAAAGCAAAATATGAAATAAAACCGCGAGGTAATGGCTCTACATCGATGAAACTCGGCATTGGGACTGACCGTATTGCACCAAGTAAAGTTGTCTCCGCATTCATGATGTTACCGCCTACCTGCGGTGTAAAAACACCGAGCAACCTGCAGTTATCCATCTTAAGCGCAAATAATTACTGGCTTCAGTCAATGTGGCTCGAATGCAGTACGAACGCCGGTGCAGAAAATGAAGCCGTTTTTACTGTCAAAGATTGCGTTTTTGGCGGTGGTATAAGTAAAGAGACCACGGATCGCACGGGTCGTTATTTCAAACTGGATATTGAGAAGCGAATGACAGATATCATCGCCTTATCCGACATTACAGATACATTTAGTGAAGACACCACACGGATCATCAAACTGTTTGCAGACATTTATCTTGGTCACCGTGCCTTTAATTACGAGGAATGTGCCGAATCGACAAAAACTCTCATGGAGTTACTTGCACAACAATTCCCAGATGTTTATTCTGGCATTACTGATCCTGTGTCCGCTTTACTTGATATTGCGAAGCAGAAACACTGCGGTGATACTGACAATACTTACATTCTCACCAATACCGAGAGTGCTTTTAGGGACTGGTTATCCCATCTGCCAAAGGCAAACGGCGAACTGTATTCCGAAAACACCCGTAACCAGTATATTGGTGCGCTGAAAGCAGTTGCTACTCAGTTCGCAGATGCGATAGCCCCGTTTGCCTCTGTTTTTGAAATTACAGATGCGGAGTCTTTTGAAAAGGCTGTTTCTGCCATCAAATCCGATGATACATACGAAGAGTTCAATCGTAGCCGTGGCAATGGCTCTTTGTCTGCAGGGCTTGATCTCTACAAACGCTTTCTGCTTGAGCGTAATGATACGAGCGATATGTTCTCACCTGAATGGTTCCGAGAAAAAGCAGCAGAATATCCTACGCTTGATGAGGAAGCAAATCAGCTTTTGGCAGATTTTCAAACCAAGTTTGCCCCAGAGGTTTTGGCATCCCTGTCTGGGGTTGAGATGCTGAATACAATCTTCCTTAATGCAGCCAACGCAGAAAATGTGTGTCGCATATTGGAATTTGGCCCCCAGATCAAGGACACCTTCGGTAGCATCAAAGGCGGCAATGCGTACAAGTACGGACTCTACTACTCCACCCAGGGCGCGTGGATGACGGGTTCGCACCAAAAACCCCGCCAGTTGACCGAGGAGGAGGCCATTGAGGTTGGTACAAAATTAAGAGACCATCTTGTTGCCGGTGCCAATGCGATCAAAGAATACGGTTCTCTGGCAACTATCGATGATTATAAGAAGTTGCACCAGATTCTGCGCGAGGTAACTGAAGGTGATATTGAGAGAGTCTGGTTCTTGAAATATTACCAGATGCTCTATCCTGAACTCTTTGCCACAAACTATAGCGATTATGCCCAGAGAACCGTGTTGGGTGCAATCGGTGAAGAAAAGGAAAAATACCCGTTTGTTCGCATGGGCCAGATTCGCTTCTACGCAAACAAGTGCGGTATTACCAATGTAATGTTCAATAAGATTTTCTGGGATTATTATTCGGAGGAGACCACTTCTGCCAAAGCCGAGCCTTCCCAGGATATCTGTTATAGTACCGGTTACCAAAGCGATTATCCCCGTAACCGCATCCTCTTTGGCGCTCCTGGCACTGGTAAGAGTTTTACGCTGAATCACGAAAAGGATTTGCTGCTTGCAGATGGCGGTGAATATGAGAGAGTGACCTTCCACCCGGACTACTCCTACGCTAATTTTGTCGGTACATATAAGCCGGTGCCCTGCAAGGACAGCGATGGCAAGGATGCCATCACTTATTCCTATGTGCCTGGTCCGTTTATGCGCACTTATGTGAAAGCCCTCCAGAACAGCAGAACTGACGCCCCAAAGCCTTTCCTACTTGTGATCGAGGAAATCAATCGTGCCAATGTTGCTGCCGTGTTCGGTGACGTATTCCAGTTGCTTGACCGTGGTGATGACGAGGTTAGTGAATATCCGATCCAGGCATCCGAGGACATCAAAAAGTATCTGGCAGGAGAACTCGGTGGCAACCCCGACGATTACGCTGAAATCCGCATCCCAGACAATATGTTCATCTGGGCTACCATGAACAGTGCTGACCAGGGCGTATTCCCGATGGATACCGCTTTTAAGCGCAGATGGGACTTCACCTATTTGGGCATCGATGACAGTGAATCCGGAATTGTTGGCAAAAAAGTTGTCCTCGGTCAAGGCGACTATCGCCGTGTTGTGGAGTGGAATGTGCTCCGCAAAGCCATCAACAATGAACTGCTCACTTATAAGGTGAACGAGGATAAGCTGATGGGCCCGTATTTCATCTCCAAGAAAAATCTGCCGGAGGGTGAAATGATTGACCCTGCCGTCTTTACCCGTATATTTAAGAACAAGGTCATTATGTACCTGTTCGACGATGCCGCAAAACAGAAGCGCCTTTCACTTTTCGGTGGCTGCGATGAAAAAGCAAAAAACCAGTATTCCAAGATTTGCAGAGAATTTGACACCAAGGGTGTATATATCTTCTGCGAGGGAATCAGCAGCCAGTTTATTGATAATGTCCCAGAGGATGATGGAGAATGATTTCAGTATTTTTACGAGAACAAAAACGCTATACCCAGGAAGACCTGGTTAAAGAGTTTCATTGCTCCGAGGAAAAGACTGTCCGCATTCTGAAGCGCCTGAAAGAATATGGCGTGCTGAAGGCTGTAAAATCAAATGACACCCAAAAGGATCTTACGGATCTGGTGGATGAGGACATCGAAATCGCTGACGTTGAGGTCGGTGAAAACGAATATCTGTATGTGTTCACTTTTGTGGGTGTTATTACAATTGAGGGTCGTGTGCTGAAATGCTATCCGAAATATCTGCTTGATGCCACGGCCCCCAAAGCAGAACTGAAACAAGTGCTGAAGGTTCTGGAAAAGTACAATTCAAAGGAACAGATCATTCGTATGTACAACGACACGAGCGACAGCAGTGCATTTAATATGTTGGCTGTTATGCTGTTTCTCCTCCAGGATTATTTCGAGTATGGTGCCTATACCAACACGCAGGACATCATCGAGTCCAACGGGTCCGGCGACATTCTTTGGGATAAGACCATCAACGAAACATTCACCCTCTTAAGCAACAACCGGCCGTATTACCCGGAATTGCTGACCATGAAGCGTGTGAATGACGATTTCGATTTCTTCAAGCGCCTGCATGAGTGTGTCCTCACCCGTTGCACGGAGGAATTGCGAGATGCCGATCTGTTGGATCTGTTCGATATTATGGGTGTCGATATTTCCGATGAGAATATCGAGGACTTTGGTGACAAGGAGTATGTCCTGGAGCGCATTGTCAAAGAACTCAATATCCAGTTCAATACCCGCAAACAGCTTCTGCTGAAAACACTGTATGCCTACATAGCCAACAGCAGCGCACTGGACGATCTTGACTGCTTCAGTATGTTCGGAACGAACAGTTTCAATCTGGTATGGGAAAAGGTCTGTGCGGAAGTAATGGACAACCAGTTGCAGAAGCCAATCGGTGGACTGCGACTGCCCGTACCATTGGCCGAGCAATACCGCGATATGCGGCATAAGAAACTCATTGACTTGATTGATAAACCGCAGTGGTCTGGGACTGCACCGAACGGCGAACCGTTTGTTAAGCAGGCCGAGGATACACTTATCCCAGACCTCATTTCCATCGTTAATGTCGATGGGGACTATCAGTTTATCATCTTTGATGCCAAATACTACAATATTCAACTGGAACACAATAAAAAGCTGCGTGGTCAGCCCGGTATCGAATCCATCACCAAGCAGTATTTGTACCAGTTGGCCTATCAGCCTTTTGTAGAGGCTCACCAGATCGGCACAGTGCGGAACTGCTTCCTCATGCCGACTGCTTCTGCTGAAATAATCAAAAAAGGAACTGCATCCCTTGCCATGTTAAGCAATCTGGGGTTGCAGGATATTCAGGTGCGATTGCTGCCTGCGGAAATGATGTACCGTCATTACATCGAGAACACAAAGATGGATATACGGGTGCTGAATCTATAATGTAAGGGGATGATTGCATGGCGAAAACGAAAACCAAAAGCAGAGATGATGGCGGAAGCATGAAAAGGGTTGTGCGTGTTCGCTATGCATCCTCATTCAGATATGCAGATGTTCTTGAACTATATGTGGAGGATCAAGCGTTCCGGCAGGCAGTAGATTCTGGGCGATACGCGCTTGTTGATGACAAAATCGTCCTAAATGCGTCCAAATATATCGATTATATAGACGGACACATGGAACTACGCTCTACCATCAAGGATGAGGACGAGTATTACTGTCTGCATTATCGTTGCGAGATCGAGTATTCTCATGGGACAGGTATGCACTGGGGAATGCGCGCTTGCAAACCTGGTGTGCACCGCCGCGCTAATCGTGCATGGCGACCTTCTAAACGGACTTCAATAAAAAGTAAGTTAGAAGACGCGAAGAGAATTAATTCCGTCAATGACGTTAGCCTTGAAAATATCCTTGCGATTGTAGGTGGCGGTCACGGTTCGGGTGAAAACTTCTCTGAAGCCCTCACTCGATTTATGAAAGAGAGCAATGTCACCGAAGAGGAACTGTCTGAATTGACAGGGTTAGCACCAAAGACCATACAGCGTATGCGCAATCCAAATTTACGGACATCACTGAAATCTGTTATCGCTGTCTGCATAGCTTTAAGTTTAGATTTGTATAACAGCCTGTATTTCGTCCACCTGGCGGGTTTTGAGTTAACCAACAGCCGTGAGGATAAGATTTATTACTTTATTTTGGGGTTTGCCTATAAGGAAACAGTATACGACTGCAATTGTATGTTAAAGCGATTGCATATGAGACCACTTACAAAATTATAGAAAGGGGAATTTCTGTGGCTGACCGTTCGTTTAAGGAATATATCGGCAGCAGATTTTATGACCAGTTCTTCAATGCCATAAAATCGTATGTCATACAAAACCGCCATAATATCGAACTGAGTTCCCGCACGGTCAGCAGTGCCGACTACGCAGAACTCTCCGATTTTGAAATTAAATCCGTAGGAATCGATGACCGGGACGGAATGGGTATTGCATTTGATGTTCTCGTTGAGGCGGAGATCTATGTTAAGGACCATCACCGCCATCGTGACGTAGATGAGGATACCTGTTTCCCGTGGTTCATCCTCTCCTGCACCGCCGACCTATCCAGAAATATGGATGACCTCTGTATTCATCGGGTCGATCAATATAATCAAAGAAACAAGCAAAACAAGCCTTTGTCGGATTCTCTCGTTCCCATTAGCTATAAGATCGACCTCGATAAGATAGCTACGGAATTTTTGAGGAAACACTACCCGGAAGCCCTGCGAACCCCTATGCCTGTTGACCCTATGGTTCTTGCCGACAGGCTCGGTCTTTCGGTCGTTACCCAGGAACTGACAGAGGATTTTTCTGTATTCGGGCAGCTTTTCTTCCAGGATTGTGATACCGAGGTGTTCAATTCAGATACGGGAGAAATGGAACCGGCTCACTTTCCGGCAAAGACGATCGTTGTTGACCCCAAGGCATTTCACTTGAGAAATCTGGGGTCTGTCAATAACACCATCGTGCATGAGTGTGTCCATTGGGATCAGCACAGGAAAGCCTTTGAACTGGAGCGGCTTTATAACCGCGATGCAACACAGATAAAGTGCTTGGTCATTGGTGGCTCCAAGGGTTCTTCCGACCGCACCGCCGCCGACTGGATGGAGTGGCAGGCAAACTCCCTGGCTCCTCGTATCCAGATGCCCATTGGTTCTTTTAAGACGAAAGCTGCTGAATTTGTCCGCAAATTCCAACGAGAACTGAAGGCGGCTCACATCGTGGATGTAATGGAAGCTGTCATTGATGCCCTGGCAACCTTTTTCGTTGTCTCCCGTCACGCTGCCAAAATGCGTATGGTGGACGCCGGATACGAGGAGGCAATCGGTGCGTTCACTTACATTGACGGACACTATGTAAAGCCGCACGCCTTCAAAAAAGGCAGTTTGCAGAAAGACCAGACATACTGTATCAGCGCGGACGATGCCCAAATCATCGTCTTCAGCGATATGCGCCTTTCTGCTCAATCTCAAAAGGGTTCCTACATATATGTGGATTCGCATATGTGCTTGAATGACCCAAAGTATGTCACCAGAGATGAAAACAACACCGTGCAAATGACCGATTACGGCCGATTGCACATCGATGAGTGTTGCCTGGTCTTCAAACTGAAAGTAAAGGCAACCAATAAATATGGTGAGGAATTTTATAAAGAGTGCGTTCTCTTTAGAGATGTGGATTCCGGCATCGTGTTCCAGACCACTTTTGACAAAGAGGTCAGTGCCGATGTTATGGGAAAGGCAGATGCCATCCTTGCACGAGAAATGGAGATTCAGAGAGTTCTCCAGGAGTTGCCTGCTCAATTCGGTGCTGCTCTTATCTACCTTATGGAGTGGGTGGAAATATCCGAGGAGACCTTGGCGGAGAAGGCCCTCGTGTCCACAAAGTTGGTGCAGCGCCTGCGCACCAACCCGTCATACCCCAAAAATGTTGACTGCGTGGTTGCCGTTTGTATCGGCATGAATTTGCCGCCAGAGTTGAGCAATGCGCTTATCAGCAGATCTGGCTTTACCCTGCGACTGGCACAGAGCGAAGCACATTTGATGTATAATTTCTTCCTGAACCACCTCTATATGAGTTCAATCCACGAATGCAATGATATGTTGGTGGCAAAAAATCTGCCAGTGATGACTGGCACAGAATAAGATAGCGCCCTTGAAAAAGAAGGATATAGATATGAACATATCAAAAGAGTCGCTGCAAAAGATAGCAGCCGCCAATCAGGCGAACCCATATGCTGACATTACTCCCTATGAGACAGGTGTCGGTATGCCCATCGTCCATTACTCTGGCTTTTTTGCACAGCCCGGTGAATGTATTATTTATGCTGCTCCTGCGCAGACCTTCAAAGACAAAAACCAGGTGGTCGGTTATACCGGGAAGTCTGCCGGAGCGAGTTTCCGTGTTGCAAAAGGTGTCACCGTCCGCACGGGAAGTTCCGGTGGTAAACCTATTCGGGGAACGGTTCGTGACCACAACTATGGCGATTTGATTATTACCAATAAGCGGGTCATGTTCATTGGCAAAGATGACTCCTTCGACTTTCCCATAGAGAAGGTGTCTGCCGTCAAAATTCTGGATAGGCAGAGTTTCGTGCTTCAGTCGGATCGGACTGCAAAGAATGTCGCTATGGACCCTGCAATCGTTGCATATGCTGCTGGCTTTATCTCCTATGTGCAGAAAGAGGTTATTGCCGGCGTTGATGTTTATCAAAACCATCAAGTCACCCTAACGCCGGAGCAACTCGCATACTGCGATGCTGTGCGACAGGAATGCGCCAAGGTGCGCTTACCGAAGAAAAAGACCAAAAACGGTTGTCTCTGGACGGTTGTAAAAGTTCTTTTTGCCCTGGTCATCCTTGTGGCTGCGATTGGGATCATCGGCTCGATCATTGGAAGCAACGATGATTCCCCTGGCGGCAGTCAACCCTCCGACGCTATAACGAATTATACTGCGTCCGAACTGGTTGCTCTTGAAGGCCACCCTCGCATTTTTGATAGCTACGCAGAGGCTCAAGCATTTTACAACGGCATCGGTGACAGCAGAATCGCTGTGACAGACATAACCAAGAAGTCTTCAATGGAAATGGCCCTGGAAACCGTTTATTCTGATGAGATCGTACTGTATATGACACAGCACTCCACAAACGAGGAGTATGTAGGAACCATTGAAATTAACATCTTCGATGCAGATTTTGCAGCCGATATGACCGTTGATGGGGCTGCTGATATAGCAGTTTCCTATCTTCCGATAGATTTCTTTGAGTACTATGCCTCGGATGCCTCTTATGTATATGAAAATGACGGCACAAAGATTTACACATATTCGTGCCGCTTGACCGATGAGGGAGTAGAATATCATAACTCCGTTGCGCAGCAGTATTCGTACTATTATTACATCAAAATTGTAGAATACGCTGACGGTGAGCATTGGAAAATTTCAACCGGCTACAGTGCATACGGTGACAAGGATAAAGGCTGGATTGAAAAGTATGCCGAACCTTGGGATGCACCGTTCCAGGACTAATACGCTGTTGAGTAGTACGCATTAGATTGAATTTTGAAGGGAGGGTATCAGCGTGTTTGGTGTTGAAATTACTGACCATTATGTTGTGTATGACCACGATAAGCAATGCAGAGATGTAGGTTCTTTATATCCTGCAATAGATATAAAACTCTATGGAAAAAAATCAAAAAAGGTTCGTATGCACGATTGCTGGTACTCGGAGTTCTTGTTTCAATCAACTGCTGCCAGTGTTCATTACACTCAGCGAGGCAATTATTTGCACTTCAGATTAACGGATTACGGCGTAAAAGATGTGCGGGGCGTGTTTTGCCAGGTGCTGCATGAGGGAGCCCCTATAAACAACAAGGAGTACTATCAAACGATTTTGTACGATGCCAATGATAGTTTCTCATTGTATACCCCCGTAAATGAGGAAATTATGACAGAGAGCATCTCACTCTGCATAACCGGTGTAAAGTATTGGAATAACGATCAAATCATTGAAAGCACGTCGTATCCTCAAAAAATCACTGCTAAACAGAAAAAAATCAACCAAGGCATACGCAGTGCCAGAGATCAACATACTGCACTGCCAATCGAAAAGACCACCGGCAAAGTAACAAAATCAACGCGCAAGCTGCCTTTTGCCGAGGAATACATTGAAATGGCTTGGATTTGGTATCCAGAACTGTCTGAATTGTTCACATGGGTAAGTTCGCAGTGCGATTTGTTGGAGGAAGAAATCTCGGCTCTACCACAGTCAATTATGGGTGTAGATTGCTCCACCCCGAATGAAAATGATAAGGTGATTTTTATACCAATCGAGTGTACATTTAACCAAAAGTTTTATGCCCGATTGTTTTTAGCCCAAAATCACACGGTAGAGGGCAGAATAGTTTCCCCGTTAGATATGTTACAATACCAGATTCCAATCCGAGCAGAAAACGAGCCTCTTTTACTGTGTTTGTATGGGACACATTGGCTTGACCCATTAATGCTTTCTCCCGGCGATGCTATAGGGGATGATAAGTGCAAGAACACCTATTCTGATGCTGAGACCAACTCCCCCATATTAAGGATTATTGGCGAAATTAAAGATCGAGTGTCTCATCGATATAGCGAGCGCACAGTCCAATCGTCTAATGTGATGCGTAGGTTTTATCGGTCAATTGAGGCTTTGAGAACCTGGATTAAAGAAAGGTATACCGAAGTATCCTCTTTAAGCCAAGAGGCTCGTCCCTCACTCTGGACATCAGAATACAGGTTGTACCAGTATATTAAGCTACTGTGTTCGGATGCTGTATACCAATACAGAAGTAGTTGGTTGGATACGCAGTCATTGGATATATTCATTCCGCAATATAGCTGTGCAATTGAATACCAAGGACAACAGCATTATGACGCGATTGATTACTTTGGCGGAGAAGCCAAACTGCTGATGCAACGCGAAATGGATGCAGATAAACGCCAAAAATGTCAGAATAATGGTGTGAAACTAATCGAATGGTCTTACAAGGAAAAACTTACATTTTCTAAAGTATTGTCTTTCTTAAACGAGAATGTATTTCCAGAACCGACAGATTCCACATTTGTCGAGCGGTGTTTGTCGCTTGGGCTACCTTTTCCTGTAGCGGACCTGTTTTTACCGGTTACATATGCGCAGATAAAAGAAGCGGAAAAAGCAAAGCCTTTTGTGCAACAGACCGAAATCAGAAAATATGCTTTAGACGGAAATTATATTTGCGCCTACAACTCTATTACAGATGCCGCCAAAGATGTTGCGATATCAAGCCAACAGATTTCAAAGGTGCTAAATGGGAGGGCTTCTACTGCCGGTGGTTTTATGTGGGAACGGGTGGACACTGGAACCCCTGTATATTCCATCGCACCTGCAGTGCAGTATTCAGCGGAAAACACATCTAAGTCAATATACCAGGTGGATTCCACGGGAGAAATAGTCGCAGAATTTGATTCTATCAATTCCGCAGAGCGCCGGACAGGAATCAACAGGAAAAGCATTCGTGATGTTCTCAACGGTCGGCAAAAAACAGCCGGTGGATACTATTGGCTTCGCAAGCATTGTGAGTAAAGGGGGTGCGAAAGATGACATGGGCAGATTATTATGATCGATTTTATGATTGGGCAGAAAGCACCCAGGTGCGCTACCTTTCATCACTTTCTTCTTTGGGGCCCGCCGATGAGGTCGGTGAGATTATCATTGAACTGCAGGTGAATGTACCTGCGGCAAACCGTTTACTTCGCAAGGCGGTCGAAGCAAAACTGGCATTTTCAGGCTCCGATTTAGTCGAGTTCGCCTGTATCAATGATAAAGAACTGGCGACTGCAGCAGTACGCAATTCCGCAGAACGATTGACTGCCGAGGATATGGAATATCTGTACGGTGAGATTGATGATGAGGTTATCATTGAAATCTGCAAACAAAGACATCTTATGCTACCGGAAGATTTGCGCGAAGAAGAGTACGAAGATGAAGAACCAGAGGAAATCGAAGAGGACGAGCTGTTGGCAGAAGCTGACATATATGTAGACGATTACTGCCCACCGCCGAAGCGCCCTGGTTTCTTTGCCACGCTGTTTGGCGTGATTGCGGGTATTGATATGGCAAGTGGTTCTAATCAACATAGGCATAACGGTCGTTGTAATGGCGACTGTGCGCACTGTCCTCCTCACTACGGATACCGCTATGGTCGGTGGTATTATGGTCACAATCATGTACACGGCTGTGAATTTGGTGGTAATAAAGGTAGCGGCAGTATGGATTGATGGAGGATGGTTATGTTTGGGAGGAAAAAGAAGTCATCAGAACCAGTTTATGATGTTACACAAAAAATTGCGAAAACTTGGTGGGGTGGTACAAAACTTGTCCCAACCACAAAAGCAGAACAACGCAAAATGAAAGCCGAAATTCTAAGAAGGAATCCCAACGCAACTGTTCTTGACAGCAAGGCAAAAAAGCAAAAAGAGTTGGAGTGGATTGACCGAATTGAAGAGTTTGATGCTTTTATGAACGATTAATACAGGAGATACCTATATGGGCTTATTTGATTTTTTAAAGAAAAAAGATAAGGTTGAGGTTACCCAAAAGACTACACCAGTAAAGACCACGGTGCCTGAAGAGGATAAAAAATTCTATCAACCAGATTCCTATTACACCGATGTGGTTCATGAGGGCACAGCTTTCGAGCATCGTGTTATTACATTTGAAGAACGAAAGAAAACCGCAATCCCATCAAAACGCGGTTTATATCCCGCCGAAATCCTGCTGTTAGCATACTGTTCCAAAGGAAATTATCCCGGGCCAAAGAATGGATATCCGGGTTTTTGGTGGTTTACTTATGGTATTAGGGATGTTGGAGCCGCGCTCAAGAGCTTAGAAGACCGTGGTTACATCGCTTTGGGGTCTGTTCGTGATGCAGTCGGTGGGTTCACGGTGGCACAATTAAAGGATATTCTCACTTCCCAAGGTATGCCAACTACGGGAAAAAAAGCTAATTTGGTAGAGCGTGTTCTCTCAGGAGTTCCAGATGAAGTATTGATTTCTGCCGGTGCGCAGAGAAAGTATATTCTGACAGAAATTGGGCAGTTGGAACTGGACGAAAATGCCTATGTACCTTATATGCATAATGTTCCGAATAAAACGACAGAGGATGCGAGATTTGGCATGACCTTTAATATTTGGAGCATTAATAAATTGCTTGGAACAGATGACAAATCTGCATGGAGAGACATCGTTGATGAACAAGAGCGTAAAATGAACCGAGAAACTGCCGACCGCAATGATGCCTTTATGCACGACTTAAAGAGAATCGCGCCAGATGAATATCGTAAGCTACGAACCCAGGATCAGCAGATTGCTGCTGTACAAAAAGCCAGAGAGCAATATGAGACAGACAAGGATTTAAGTGGATATATTGCTTTTTGGGAAATGGTATGGGCCAATGGGGGCTTAAAGTTCGAAGGTGCCGGATGGCATTTCGAGTTACCCGATTTATATATAAAAGCCAAGCGTTATGATGATGCACTTGCCTTTGTCAAGCGACTTAAGGTGGAAAAACCGACATATGCATATAAAGCTGATACTTACATTAAAAAAATCGAGGAAATGAAAGCAAAGCTACAACGGAAAGGGGGTCAATAATTTATGGCTGACAATAAAAAGAAAAGAAAAAGCCTGGTTGATTCCGTCACCTATGCATACATACGGAAAGTCAAAAAATGGATGTTTTGCCCGAACTGTCATGAAGGGAAAATGACTATCGACAAAAAATCCACTGTGTGGATCTGTGGGGATTGTGGGTATCAGCTTTCGGCAGACGAATTTGAAGACAACTATGTTTTTTGGTTCTGTGATAACTGTGATGAGTATTTGAATAACCAAGAGGGCTTCGACCGCAGTGCTGACCGTCACATTTGCAGAAACTGCGGTTATGAGAATGATACCACTTTGAATAATATTAAGGGTATCTGCTCTGACTGCGGAGCGGTTATCGCTGACCCAGAAGCCACACTTTGCCCAGACTGCAAGCATAGTCGTGAGCAGAAGGCCAAAGAATGGCTTGCGAAAGCAGGAAAGGTTGTAGGCGTTGTTACTGCAGTTGCCGGAGCTGCCGCATATCTGGCATCACAAATCAGCAGCGATGACTCCGCTGAAGATGACACAAACGGCATTTCCCCTAAAAAGGACTGGCTGAAATCTGCAAGCGAGGATGAACTCCGAGCGAGAAAAAAAGAAATCAGTGACAGCACAGATTGGCGTTCTGGATCAATTTTGGACGGAGACTTTGACGAAGAAATCGAAGCAATGGATGCCATCGATGAGGAAATCAATCAAAGAGCTTGGGATCAGTACAATAGCGAAGACCACTCTAATGAAAGTTACGGGGTTCACCGTGAACACGGTTGGTATTTACCCAACGACGATTGAAATAATGAAAATGCCGGACTGACATTTTTGAGGGTCAGCCCGGCATCATTTATTTATTCATCAACCTCCTCTGCACCATCCGCCACAGGATTTCCGGCAAGAGCTGCTGCAGCCGCTTCTTCCTTCTGGCGCTTAACCGTCCAACCGCCCTTCGGAGACGGTCTGTAAGCGGCGCTCACATCGTAAACGAGTGCGTCATCCTCGGCAAAATAAATGCCGGGGATATTCCAGTTATCCTCGGCAGACCAGTTGGCCATCTTGCGGATCATATCCACCACAGCGGCGGCACTAATCTTAATCTGGTATTTCTGCTCACCCTCCGGCTTGGAGAAAGGCACGGCATTCGGTGCATCCTCCTTGCAGCCACGGATGGCGAACTGCTTGTCCTTCGGGTTGATCAGCACCTGGATGTACGGAGCGAAGTGCAGCTCTGCAGCGGTCTGATTGTTGAACTTCAGGACATTGCCGGTGATGGTGGCAACGGATGCGGAACGGGTCTTAATGAGGTCGATGACAGTGAATTTTTCCAAAATAGACATAATAGGTTACTCCTTTTCAATCATAAAGTTTTCGTCCTCCAACACAGGTGAAGTGACGATTTTGGTCGGTAGGGACAGCTTTTCCATAATACTGTCCACATCTTCTGGTTCCCATTTGGGGTCGGCAATGATAAACCCTGCCAGGGGGCCTTTGACCACAATCCGTGGTTTGCACTTCCTGGTTTGCCTTCTGGTGTATCGCCGTTCTTTGCGGATTTGCTGTACCAACAGCCAGTCGCTCTTTTCAATGATGGGTTCGTGATGACCCTCAATGAAATACTGCGTTTCCAGTCCGTTGTTTTTGACGCTCTTGTGTGTAAAGAAATCTACCGTTACTGTTTTTTGACACAGGGCATCACCGCAATACTTCTCGTTGCGGAGAATGCCGAGGACGCTGCCGGAACTCCATGTCGATAGACCCTTTACAGTCAGAATGTCGCTCTTTGTCAGCAAGTCTGCAATCTGGGTGGAGGAATAGCCCTCCAGATAAAGACTGTAGATGGTTCGTACCACATCGGCTTCGTCCTCATCAATCTCCCAATCATGGCCTTTGTAGCCGAGGAGAGACCAGTTCGGGTAAATGCCCAATCCCTGGGCTCGGCGGCGTTTGAATGACCATTTCAGGCTGTTGGACTTCTGCTCGGATTCGCTCTGGGCTACAAGGCTCAATACGGTGATGACCATATCGCTGCTCCGATCCAGAGTATTCAGCTTTTCCGTTTCAAAGTACACGCCCACAGGAGGGTCGAGTTTGCGGAGCATAAAGATGTAGTTCAGACTGTCCAGGACATTACGGGCAAAACGGCTGACCTGCTTGGTGATAATCAGATCGATTTCACCGGCCTTGCATTTCTCTATCATTTCAAGAAAATGCTCACGATGCAGAACCGAAGTGCCGGAAATGCCCTCGTCCGCAAAGATGCCTGCAAACTCCCACTCTGGATTCTCTTGAATCATTTTCGTGTAGTTCTGCACCTGCAACTCATAACTGCTTGCCTGGTTGTCTTCTTCGGTACTCACACGGCAGTAGGCACAGACACGGAGTTTTTTCTTTTCCGCATCTGTGACCAGATCCTTTTTTGCCGGTATAATCTGCACCTCCTTCTGAGGACCGTTGGCATATGCCTCACGAATCGCATCTTTGGTAGACTGCCTTTTCTCATCACTACGCCCACGCGGTCGAAGTGGTTGTTTCTTGGTTATTTTCATACGGGTTCACCTCCTCCCGCTGCAGAATTGTAACTGTGGCAAGAAATCCACAGGCTACGGCAGCACGGAGCCGGCGCCCTTTAATTATAGTGCAAAAGCATCATATTTGAGTGATAATTACAATTCAGTCTGCATGTATTCTGGGCAAAATAATAAGAAGCCCGAAGGCTTCCTATTATTCGTTGTCATGGCTCATGGCTTTGAGCATTTGGATGGCTGCGGATTTCTGGCTCGGTGTAAGGCAGACCCAACAGTCAAACAGTTCCTTCATATCTGGGGTCAGTTCGACCATATCGGTGTCAGCGAAGAACTGCGACATAGTGATGCCGAATCCTCTGCATATCGTCTCAAGGGTCGCAACGGAAGGAACTGTATTTCTTCTGAAGATGTTTCCGATAGTGGACTGTGCCAAACCGCACTCTTTTGAAAGTTTGTACTCCGTCCATCCGCGTTCCCGCAATAACTGCTGGAGACGAGCGTGCGTATCCATAGCATCACCACCTTTCTCATATCTATTTTACTTCCAAGGTGAGAGATAAAATACATACGAATTGAAACGAGAATAGGTGTGTGGTATGATGTAATGTTAGTAAGGCAGGAATCACGGAGGGGACTTATATGACCGAAGCTGAAAAACGAATGCACCGTGTATGCTTCACGGGACACCGCCCGGAGAAGCTGACACGCCCGGACAGAGCCATCAAAAAGGATTTGGAAAAAGAAATCCGCCAGGCAGTTGCTGACGGACTGAATGTCTTTATTACGGGTATGGCAAGGGGCGTAGATATCTGGGCAGCACAAATCGTGCTGATGCTTCGTGATGAAAGCTATGATGTCAAACTTATGTGTGCCTGCCCCTATGATGGCTTTGAGCGTGGTTGGAGCCAAGAATGGCAAAGACAGTACAAAGAGATACTGGCAACCGCAGACTTCGTGAAATATGTCTGTGAGGACTACAGCCGAGCCTGCTTTCAGATCAGAAACGAATGGATGGTTAACCACGCAGCCAGGGTCATTGCAGTATTCAATGGAGAAAAGAGCGGAACTAAAAACACAATAGATTATGCGGTGAAGGTCGGTGTACCTGTTGTCCGCATCGAGGGGTGAGCGTATGAGTGTAGAAATCATCTATGAAAAGAAATATCCTCGCATCGATCCGATGGAGGAAATGAAACAGATAGAAATGGAAATGGCGGACGAGCCAGAAGAACCGACTCCTTCTTTTGATGAGATAATGCAGAAAATACAGGAAAACACCACTTATGTCCTTATGCCTGAACGCATCAAGGCCAGTGAAGATTTTATCCGAGCTGCTATAGAGGTTTCTGAACTGTACGAACTGGACACCAAAATTGAGCGTCACTTTGACCACATCAGCGTGGACTATTCCTTTAACTGCTGTGGTGGCCTGCGGGATATTAACAAAGTTATCGGAATGGCTGACCAGTCCTCTTTCTTTAAGGACATCCTCGGTTGGGACATTACGATCTCTTTGGACTTCTTTACTCATGCCGTGGTTCGGAACGGCAGAGTCGTTGCTCCGTAAAAATGAGCGTTGCACCTTTTAACGAAAGGCACACCTTTTAACGATTTATCCGAGGGGTGTGCATTTCGTATCAAAATAGGTCACTACTTTCATCTGTATCATATACGATGACGGAACTGTCAAATTTGTTGAAAGGAAGCAGTGAACATGGAGGAATTACTGAGAAGCTTAGGGATAGAGCCTGCCGAAGACGCGGAGACGATCGTGGATAAGCTGGAGCTGAAGCAATCGGAAATCATGGAACGTCTGGACAACGTGGAAGACGAAAGGCGGCGCCAGAAGCTTAAGAGCGACCTGAATCAGATTGCGGCAGCAATCACAGCCTTTTCGTGGATGCGCGGCAAAGCGCAGACCGGTATTATCAGAGAAGAGGACGCCTCACAGGACAATTTCTCCGACTTAAAGAATCAGCCTCAGAAAGAAAAAGAAGAACGGACAATCACCTATAAGCAGGAGGTCAAGGGGGAAGAAGCCAAGAGCGAAGAAGAATTGTATGAGGAAGCCCTGGCGGTTATGGCCACCCCGGATTACGAGAAGGGCGTAGAGATGATGCGCGGCCTTGCCGAGAGGGGATATCTGGGGGCCCAGCTTCGGATGGCGAAAATGTACTACGAGGGCAACCGGGTGCAGAAAGATGAGGCTATGGCTGGCCAGTGGGATCAAAAGGCGGCGGAGCAGGGAAACGCGGAGGCGCAATTCTTTTTGGGCTGGATGTATGACAGCGGCCGGGGCGTGCCTCAGAACGATGGGAGAGCCGCAGCGTGGTATGAAAAAGCAGCGGAGCAGGAACATGCAGGCGCCCAGTATAATGTGGGCGTGATGTATCAAAACGGCCGCGGCGTACTTATGAATTATGAAAAAGCCGCCCAGTGGTATCAAAAAGCCGCGAATCAGGGACATGCACTCGCCCGGAATAATCTGGGCGTAATGTACCGGAACGGTCATGGAGTGCCTAAGAATGATAAAAAAGCCGCGGAATGGTATGAGAAAGCCGCAGAGCAGGGAATTGCAATGTCTCAGAATAATCTGGGCTGGATGTATCAAAACGGCTGCGGAGTGCCTAAGAATGATGAGAAAGCCGCAGTGTGGTATAAGAAAGCTGCAGAGCAGGGATATGCAAGTGCCCAGAATAATCTGGGCGTGATGTATTACAGCGGCCGCGGCGTTCCGCAGAATGACGGGAAAGCCGCTGGGTGGTTTGAGAAAGCTGCAGAGCAGGGAAATGCAAATGCTCAGAAGAATTTGGGCTGGATGTATGACAACGGCCGCGGGGTGCCCAAGAATGATGAGAAAGCCATAGAGTGGTATCAGAAAGCTGCGAATCAGGGGAACGCGGCAGCTCAGGATTGGCTGGACAAGAAGTTGAAAAACTATGAGAAGGCCGCAGGGCAAGGGGATGCAGATGCTCAGAATTGGCTGGGCTGGATGTATGACAATGGCCGGGGAGTACCTCTAAACTATGAGAAGGCCGCCGTTTGGTTTGAGAAAGCCGCAGAGCAGGGATACGCAATCGCCCAATGCAATCTGGGGCTGATGTATGCAAACGGCCGGGGAGTGCCTCTGAACGATGAGAAAGCCGCAGCCTGGTATGGGAAGGCAGCGGAGCAGGGAAACGCAGCGGCCCAGTATAATCTGGGCGTCATGTATGCAGACGGCCGGGGAGTACCTCAGAATGATAAGAAGGCCGCAGCCTGGTATGGGAGGGCAGCGGAGCAGGGAAATGCAGATGCCCAGAATGATCTGGGCTGGATGTATGAAAACGGCCGCGGGGTGCCTCAGGATAATGAGAAAGCTATAGCCTGGTATCGAAAGGCCGCAGAGCAGGGGCATGCAATCGCCCAGTGTAATGTGGGCTGGATGTATGAAAACGGCCGGGGAGTGCCGCGGGACTATGAGAAAGCTATAGCCTGGTATCGAAAGGCTGCGGAGCAGGGAAATGAGCGCGCGCAAGAAAATTTGAGAAATTTGCTATGAATTATATTTATGCAATGAGCGACATACATGGATGCCTGGATGCTTTTGAGTACGCATTGTCATTGGTTGACTTTTCCGGCGATAGTAAGCTGATTCTTCTGGGCGACTATGTACATGGCCCGGATAGCTATGGTGTTCTGAAAAAAATTATACAGCTGCAAAATAAATATGGCAGTGATAAAGTCATAGCCTTGCTTGGCAATCACGAGGAAATGGCGTGTGACGGCAGATGGCCCATCGGCGGAAACGGCGATGCGGATACTTATGCTCACCCGGAGGAGGACAATAGATATCTTATGTGGATGCAAACGCTTCCAAGATATTATGCAGAAGGAAACACCATCTTTGTCCATGCCGGGATTGAGGAAGAGGCAGAGGATTTATGGGAGTGGGGAACCGATGATTTTACATTTACGGAGAAATATCCGGCCCAAACAGGCAGATTTTACGGCGACAGGAAGATTGTCGCGGGGCATATAGGAACGGCGGAGATATCAGGCAATCCGAGATTTCATGATATTTATTTTGACGGGGAAAGCCACTATTACATAGATGGAACTGTTTTGGAAAGCGGTAGGATTCCAGTTCTAAAAATTGATACGGAAAATAACAGGTATTATCGTGTTACGGAAACAGGAGCCCGATTGATTTTGCCTTATGGTGAAGATTTACGGCGGAAGGAGCGAGGTTGATGGAGCTGTCAAAGATTCACGCAGTAATTGCGGATGATGATGTTTTTAAGGAAACTAATATACGAAAAGCTTTGGAATTTAACGGCATAAGAAATATCATATCAGTGAGAAATCAGAAAAAACTTTGGGAACAGATATACCATGGGGAGGATAAGATAGATTTGATTGTGACGGATATGCAGTATCCTCTGGAAGCGGGAGAAGCTGTCCATAAGGAAGCGGGATTTAAACTTATCGAAAGAATGGAAAAAGAAAAAATCCGCATTCCGGTTATTGTTTGTTCCTCTTTGAATTACAGGATCCCCGACATATTGGGAAGCGTATGGTATAACGAGCGTAACGATCTGAATGCAAAGTTTAAGGAGGTGCTGGGTAAATTAGAAAAGGACGATTGACAGGCGAATACCACTTGCTATTCGCCTATTTTTATGCGCAGGCGGATTCCGGCACCGCCGGCGGGGCAAACTTTGTAAACCGCAGGATGGCCGCTGAACAAAAAAATTTTTTTTAAAAACCTGCAACCGCCCGCCTTCCTTAGTCGTTTCATAGGTGTAAACAAGCGGAAAATCTAATACAGTAAAGACCGCAGCGCGGCAGCAAAAGGCGGAAAAGAAAAAGGAGAATAAAGGAATGAATAATCAGAAGAATTTGCGTGAAAGGTATATGAGCGGAACCTATCAGAACGGAATACCTCTGGAAGGCAGGGAAACGTTTATGGAAGCGGTATCCCCAAAAGGCAGTTCGTTTGAAGATCTGAACTTTAATAAAAATGTAATAGGGAGCGATGAAACCGGAAAGGGTGAGGTCTTTAGACCGTTGATCGTAGTGGCCGCTTATGTAAAAAAAGAGCATGTGGAAGCGCTCCTAAAGGAGGATATCCGAGATTCGAAGTCCTATAAGGCTCATGACAAAAAAAGCAAAGGGGATGAAAGAGTAAAATATGAGACGGCCAAGAAGAAAATATGCGAGATAGGCAAAAAATTGACGGGATTTACATCTTACTCGGACTTTGAGGAACAACGAAAAAACGGAATTGTCATGGAAAAGGCTTGTGTAACATTCGCGGCCAATGTGGTTCCGAATGGAGTTTATAATGATAATTGGAAAACGAAAAAGACGAAAAAAGGTGATTTTAACGAAAATGAGTTGATGCGGGAATATCATGCGGCTGCCATAAACGCATTGGCGGAAAAAGTAAACTATGATTTTGTAGTGGTTGATAATTTTGAAAAATCACATCCTGAGCATATTCAAGACAAAATTGGTTTGCCAAAAGACCGGATCATCATAGCTGAAAAGGCAGATAAATTTGCGATCGCAGTCGCCTGCGCATCTGTGATAGCCAAATATCTTGGTTATCTGTACATAGAAAGGCTTGCGGCAGATTACGAATTGGATGAATTTGAAGATTTTGGGAAAACAGGAGATTTTACAGTCCCAATGTGTGAGCGGCTGTGGAAAAAATTAGAAAACCCGCGCCTGTTTTTTAGAAACTATATAAAGAAATTTGACAATGTAATAGAGCGTTTAAATGCCATGGAAGAGGGGCTTGGCAAATTATATGACGAAGCAGAATGACTTCCTGCAATGCCGCGAAGCACGCCTTCTTGTCCATTTGTAGTCCAAGAAGTACACAAAGCCGGACGTGGCCAAAGTTGAAAAATCCCCCGGCAACCCCTGAATGGTTTGCCGGGGGATTTTTCAGCTCTGGTCACTGTTGACTGGTAACGCTGGCATTTTTGTAGCAGACAGCCCAAAGAGAGGAATCTCCCCACCAAACAATTTAGAGGCGTCTAAGAGGTGGAGGGGAGATCCATCCCT
>OFFT01000546.1_pt1 | contig 27022 bp, 23 predicted proteins | sample 1521581 | NCBI WGS metagenome assembly OFFT01 (sample SAMEA3504084, study PRJEB24116) | mouse gut metagenome | biome: mouse gut; feature: mouse-associated habitat; material: faeces | place: Denmark | collected 2011
AATTTTGATTATATCTCATTAGCCACTCCCGTTACAACTTTAGTATAGCACTTCAAAGACTGGAAGAAATGGTTCTGCAAGAAGCGCTACAAGCAGGTATCAGCGCAGAAACAGAAGTCTATTCCGATGGCGATACGCTCGTTACCGATCTACAAAAAGGTTACCGGTATGAACTAATTTTCCTTGATATTGAAATGAAAAGGATAAACGGAATTAAAGCCGCACATGCCATCAGGGGGATGGATCGCTCGGTGCTACTCATCTATGTATCAGGGTATGAGCAATACCTGAAGGAACTGTTTGAAGTTGAACCATTTCGTTTCCTACAGAAACCGCTAAATGACTCAAAATTCCGCCGCTACTTTCACGAGGCATGTGATCGCATAGGTGATATGGATTCTTTCTATCAATTCAATTTCAATAAAAATATACACCGAGTGTCTCTCCGGGATACAGTTTATTTTGAAAGTCGTAACCGAGTGGTGTACATTATCATGGACAATGGGACGGAGAAATATTTTTACGGCAAACTGAACGATGTGGAAAAACAGTTGAAAGAGAGCCGTTACCGTTTCCTTCGAATACACCAGTCCTATCTCGTAAATTACAGCTACATAAAAAAGATGAGTTTCTCAGATATCACGATTGTTACAGGTGACGGGAAAGAGATTTCCCTGCGGATCAGCGAGGACAGGGAAAAGAAAATACGGGCACAGTTGTGCGGCTTTGCCTCAGGAAAGGCAGGCGCGGAATGAATCCTATATGCCTTGTTTTGGGCGGACTTTTCTTTCCCTGTTTCCAGTTGTTGACGATACACAGGTTCATGAATGCTTTCTTTCATGCTCCGCGCCAAACACCCATACGTTATGTTGTATGGATTGCTTATTATCTTTTTTTGGCTACATCGCAGTTGGGGGCAAATATCCCACCATCTACATTCCTTGCGTGTAACGCACTGCTGCTTTTTGCTACCTGTACATTCTCCTGTCAGTCTGGTATAGGAAATCGTTGCATCTTTTCCTTACTAGTGCTTGCGGTCTGGATGATGACAGAGGTGGTCATAGGCATTATTCTATCCTTAATTGGAATGAATGGCTGGGGACTTGACACTGCAGGCACAGCCATATCAAACGTTCTTATGTTTGCAGGTTCCGTCATTGCTAGTCATTATGCAAAAGGGAACTCCCGCCCAGAACTGTCAGTGCAGTGCATGGTGGCAATAGTATTCATACCAGCCAGCACCATCTTTTTAATGCACCGAATCTTCCTGATTGTAATGGAACACGTGGAGTATTCCGCATTCGCAATCAGTTCCAGCCTCATTCTGCTATTGTTGGACTATACCGCATTTGAGGTATTCGATCAGATGACAAAAAATGCCAGTGTGCAAGAACGGAACCGCTTGTATGAACAGGAATTAGAACTTCTGAGCCGGCAGGCAGAAGAACGAGAAGCTTATGACAGGCAAACACGCATAATACGTCATGACATAAAGAACCATATGACGGGGCTTCTTGGTATGCTGCAGGACAGCAACATAGAACAGATGGAAGAGTATATCCGACTTATGCTACAGGATACTGCGGAATACAGACCGCAAGATGTCTCTCGAAGCGGAAATGCAGTGGTGGACGTCATCGTCAATTACAAATGCAGTCAAGCCCACAAAGACAACATAAAGTTTAACGCAAACGTGTTCTTACCCGCTACTCTCCCTTTCCGAGCAGGCCACCTTGCCATCGTGTTCGGGAACCTGCTTGACAATGCGCTGGAAGCGTGCCGGGAAATGGAATCTGAGAAGCGGTGGATAAATATAGAAGCATCGTATACAAAAGAGGTGCTTATGGTCTCAGTATGCAATTCCAGCCAAGTTCGTAAGAGGGACAGGGGCGGGCGGTATGCCACAACAAAGAACGACCATTGTTTCCACGGTCTGGGGTTGTACTCCGTGGAGCAGGCGGTAGAACCGTACTGTGGGCAGTTGGAAGTGGAATACAGGGACGGTGTTTTCCGTGCGGCAGTGGTGATGTATGGATGTTATGGTGAAAAATGATGTGTACTGTCGGATTCCTTTCTATATTTTTATCAAACTATTTAATGGAATTTTTATCTCGGGGGAAACTAACAGACTATTTACTCGAAAAAAATAATTAGCAAATATGACTACAAATTTACTTATAGGATTTCAGATATTTTTGAATCTTGTCCTGAGCATACTTTGCAGTTTTATCATTGCAAGTGTTTTAAATATGAAAATGGAGTGTTTCCCTTTTTGTTTTTTATATCCTTATGTTCTTACAACGGCGAATTCCATATGAATCCGCCGTTGTAGGAATGTAAAGAAAAACAGAATGCGTTCCGCCTATTCCTTACTGCCATCACATAGCATACCAATAGTTATTCCATTTCCATATATAACCTTGCACCTGTCATAACACTCCAACGCAAAATATCTTGAACGGAAAATAAAAGTAGAGAGAACTTAATTTTTGCAATTCTCCTTACTTTATAATTGCCATTAAATAACACTATTATTTCTTAAAACATCAGAAGTTGCATCCTCTAAAATATACCCATTTGAAATTCCACCGTTTATTCCATATCCTGTTATTCTCGGATCATCAGCATATCGCCATACTTTACAAACTTTGTCTGAAAAATTGCCTTCAATAGAATAAACTTTATTATTTTGTTCATCGTATCCTACTACAATAGCGGTATGTGATGCCTCTGTCTTCAAAAAAATAATATCACCATATTTTGGTCTATATTCTCCTTTTTCCCCAAATCGATTTTTATCTTTATACCATTCCATCCCCAAGTATACAGACGCATATTTAGGTATAATCCCATTACTATTTTCAGAGGATGCCAGTAAACCTGCCTGATTAGCACACCATGATACAAACATCGCGCACCACGGCTTTCCATTCATACCATACCATTCACCATACTTTGTAATATTATCATTCGCTTCAACGATACCGCATTCTGCTAACGCTATATTAACAAAGTTTTCTAAAGATACACTTTCTTTTTTTAGAACAGAGGTCTCAGAATATCTGATCGCCTCCTTAGAATACAGAACATTTGCAGTCCCCTCTCCAATTACCCCATCTGGCATTAAACTATTCTGTCTCTGAAACGCTATAACTGCACTATATGTATCCATGCCAAACTGCCCATCAACTCCGGATCTACCACATGAATACCCCAAATCAATAAGTCTCAACTGTGCATTCTTTACAAATTCTCCTTTAGAACCTATTGACAATTCATATGGCATCATATTCTGTCTATCTAACAACGATCTCTTCGAGCTTGCTCCAGCCCTACTGTCTGGTTGCAAGAATCTTCCATTTGAGCATCTTTTTCGTGATAACATATCATTTCTCCTTATTATTGATTTGAGGTGCGCACCCAACAGATAAAAAGAAAATATTATCACATTTGTAAATAACTCAACTTTCCCAGCAGATATTTTTGAATAAAGCCTGAATAAATGCAGCTTGGGAAGCAATCCATTCGGTTACTTTACTTTTTAATACAGATGTGATATCTGCGGAAAGCGCTGACATATGCTCCACAAACAAAGCCATAAGGCTTTGCAGTGCATTCGTTAAATCCATGTCCTGGATATCTTCACAGAACATGAAAAACAGTTCGCCATACGTTTTCTGGTCATTCTGCTTCCTGCGGATCCATTCCAGAATGATATATCTTGTAAATACAATGGCTGTATGGCTTACCATTGCACCATAACTATGGCTCTGGAACTCGGTGCCTAACTTCAAAAAAGATTTTGATGCCTTGAAAAAGCATTCTATCGACCAGCGGTTCCCATAGATACGCACAATCTCCGCATCTTTAAGCGTTACATCCGTACTCAGGATATACAGGCATTCACTTTTCTTATTACGGTTGCGCACGAATACAATCTTAACGGGAATCCCCGCTTTGGTCGTGACTACAAGGGAACCAAAGATATTTCCCGCGCCGGAAAAATCAACAAACTTTTTTAAATCCGGAAGCGTATACTGCCTGCCGCGGTATGTATAACGCTGCTTCAACTGCTTTACCATCCCGATCGCACCAATTCCTGTTTTCAAAATCTCTCTGAGCATCGGCTCCGTTGTAAACCATGTATCCATAAGGACATAGTCAGCCTTTATACCGGCAGCGAGGGCATTGCTTATGAGCTGTATGGCCGCGTCTGTTTTGTGCATCATGCTTTCTTTACGAAACTTATACCCGTTTGTCCGGCGGTCAATTGTGTCAGAGGCTTCATTATAACGGTTGCTTTTGGAAGCCGAAGAAAGCATGTTGAATCCGGCGGGGATAAAGCTGTACCCATCAGACCAGCCAAGCGTGAGCAGTGTAAACCCTTTCTGGAATTTATGCTCCACATGATCATAAACCCGTGCCAGCAGTTCTACAGATTTACTGCGGTTACGTTTGACCACAGTATCATCAAGGATTAAGACCTTTACCCTTTCCGGGCGGGTAAGCGTGTCAAAGGCAGAGGTTACCTTCACGGCAAGGAGCATCAGGAACCTGCCCCAGTTGTAGGACGATTCGTTTAAAAAGCGATAGTACGTGTTTTTTGAAACAGCCTGATCTCTATGTTTGGAATGCAGGAAACGAAATAAGTTCTTTCCCTGAAAAACTAACAGCAGCAAAAATTGAAATACCTCATATGCAGGAACGCCACAGTTTTTGGTGATATTTGCTTTACGGAGCATTTTTTCCAGCCCAAGCTCCCTGATGGCATATGAAATTTGATCTTGGGTATTTTCAGTTTGAGAATTTTGGTATATCATAAGATTAGCACCTCTTCTGTATTGGTTATTAGATGTCGCAATCTTATTATACCAAAGATCAGGTGCTATTTTAATGTCAATGCACTATTTATTATAGCGATTTTAATTGATAACTCAGGCATTTGGGACAGTTATCCCGCTGGGAAAGTTGAGTAAATAATAAGACTGTATTTTTCTTGTCCAAAATACAGTCTCATTATATTTATACGAAGATGTTATATTATAATCCCGCAGAATTAATCATACGTAAATTTCGACAAAACCACATAAAATCGTAATATTGGTTTACAAACCTTATATCCTATTCTTTTTATCTAATGTAAGCTTACAAATAAAAAATAGAAAAGGAGAAAAGAGAATGGATGAAGCTGTAAAAAGAGCTCAGGTTTGGCTCAATACCACTTACAAAGGGAAAAAAGGTTATACCGAAATTGAAACGGACGGCATTATTGGCGCTGGAACAGTTAAAGCCTTAATCATTGCATTACAGATTGAAGAAGGCGATGCTAATCCAGATGGAATTTTTGGACAAAACACTGCGAAAAACTGTCCAGAGCTATCCGAAGGATATAAAGACAATTCGCAACATAATTTCTGCAGAATTCTACAGCATGGTCTTTTTTGTAAAGGATACAGCACAAAAAGTGTTACTGGAGAATTTGGCTCTAATACTAAGTCTGCTGTTATGAAAGTTCAAGAACATGCTGGTATTACACAAACAGGAGTTGTCAATGGAAAATTAATGAAACAAATTCTTTCTTTGGATTCTCTTATCAATAAAGGAGATGCAAAAATCCGCGAGATCCAGCAGGCCTTAAACAACAAGTATCTAAATTACTTCGATATTATTCCTACAGACGGCAGACCAAGCAAACAGCTAGCCAAGGGATTAATTTATGCTTTACAGGCCGAGGAAGGGTTAGATACCAAAACTGCAAATGGTAATTTCGGACCAACCACACAGGCAAAATGTCCAACTTTATCAGAAGGAGATTCACGCCAAGACTATGTAAAAATACTCCAGTATGCCCTATACATAAATGGAGAATCCATATCTTCATTTTCAGGAATATATGACTCTGAAACCAAAAGCGCCGTAACGAATTTTCAATATTTTGCAAGCCTCCCCGTTGAACACTATGGCGTGGCTGATTTAATGACATGGGCTTCCCTCCTTACCAGTAAAGGCGATACATCCCGAATTACCCATGCTTGTGATACATCTAAGACCATTACTGATGCCAGACTTCAAATATTACAAAATAATGGATACTGGACTTATGGTCGCTATCTAACCGGAAAATATGCGATGTCCGCAGAAGAGATTAATCGCGTTCTTGGTCCTAACGCAAATAAAGGAGAAAATGAAGTAAAAGCAAAAATTTTTCCTATTTTTCAACGAACTGGAGCGCCAATTCCTTCTAACAGAATTGAATACTTTACACCAGCACAAGGCACTGCCGATGGAAAAGAAGCTGTGGAAGCCGCCTATGACTTTGGCTTTAAGAACGGAACAGTAATCTTTTTTGCGTCTGACGTAGATGCCTATGACTATCAAGTAAAAGAAATTTTACTTCCTTACTACAAGAATGTGAAAACCGCATTTGATCAATACAAACAACGCAGATATATAATGGGGCTGTATGGGCCTAGAAATACATGTATTCAAGTTTGTGATGCCGGATATGCACTCTCCTGCTTTGTAAGTGATATGTCTACCGGTTATAGCGGAAATCTGGGCTATCCGCTTCCCAAATCATGGGCATTTGATCAATATGCCGGTGATGAATTTGGTCTGAAAACAGATCCTGATTATACTGATATTGATAAAGTTGCTGTTTCTGGCTCTTATCATGGAGAAGAGGAAGTGAAGCCATATGATCCTTTTGATCCATATGAAAATGAAAAACTGGCTGAAGCTATTAAGCTGGCGGTATACATTACAGCTAAATTTGAAACGAACTACCAAAACGATATCAAAGAAGCATACTCATGTGTTACCGGCAATTTTGACGGCCAAGGCATATCTTTTGGGATCATTCAATATAACTTTGGTCAAGAAACTTTGCAGCCCATTTTAAATGAAATGATTGAACACGCACCTGAAGTAATGTCTCAGATATTCGGAACGGATTATGAGACATTAAAGAATAAGCTTTCTAGTTCTAAAAGCGATTTGATAGCATGGGGCAACAGTATCAGCACCTCTGGTAAGAGCAGTCTGATTAGTCCATGGAAAGAATATTTTGAAGAATTAGGCCAAAACAGCTTATGTCAATCCATACAAAAGAAAAATCTGGAAACTTATTGGCGTCGTGCCATCGATCCGATCTGTAAAAATTATAATCTTAAGACGTGCAGAGGCTATGTAATGGCTTTCGATATTGCTGTAAAAGACTGGGCATTAGGTGATACAGCCTATAACCAAATTCAGTCTCAAATCACTGAAAGCACTACCGAACGTGATATATTGAACCTAATGGCTCAATATGGGAGCGCTTCGTCTCGTGCCCGGCATGAGGCCATTGCCAGAGGTACTGGCACTGTTAATGAAGAACCCATAAACCTTGATGCGGATTATGGTCTGAATGACACTCCGTTTCGCTAAATAATTGTAAAATGTTTCCCTGGCTCATCGTTAGGTGAGCCGGGAGCATTTATCTTGTATAGTAATTTTGTCCCGTAGGAAACCCGCGTCCATTGGGATTCCCTCTCTCGTCCACATAAACGCCTATCCCATTTTCAAAAAAAGTAAATGTGAGGATTCCGTCATGTCCATACCGATCATCTTCATACATTACTATACACTCACCATTTTCAATGTTACCGTCAAATTCTGCATAGGCACATTCCAAATCCCCCTCATATTGGCTCATGCAACCGGAAAGATTTCCGTCAGCTTCAATTTCCAGTTCCATATAGGTATACTCCTGCATCCACCGCCATTTTGCAACAAAACCTATACCTGATGGATAAACAGGATACCATAAGCCGCTATATCCGCTGTAATCTGATAATTCTACCTGATCACCCATTTTTCCCATAGACTCATTTTCAAATGGCAGCACATTATAATAGTAGTAGTAGACGCCGCTTTCAAGGATTTTATCCTGCTCATTCGCATCATTATCAAAATAACCGACGGACAGGATAATTTCATCCTTTGCATATGAGATAATGCATTTTCCAATGATTGTATGGTTGTCATCCTTTGAAAAAATATCGCCAACGTACAAATTGCTGTTATACTGCTTATAGGCTGTTACCCGAAACGGTTGGTAATGACTTTCGTCTTCGACAACTTGAATAAAGCAAGACAGAGAAACATCTCTGTTTTCACAGGATATACATAATTCTCCTAAGACATTCCACTTCTCGAAAAAGCGAAGCTCTGTATCACTATATTCATCTACCTCTCTAAAATAATATCTATATTGAAAATGAGTTAATTCTGGATACTCCGCTTTATCTGAATCAGGAATATACATATCCCTCGGGAATTTAGGAGATTTTTCTATTACGTTTTCCACAGTATCCGCATCTGGCAGTTCATCTTCTTCTATCATCTGCCTTTCTTCTATAGAACGCCCCTTCTCATCTGCAAAACCTGTGAAAATTAACAAAGTGCATCCTAAAAGCAACAGTACAACTTTCATAAGATTTAATTTGAATTCCATTAACAGCCCCCTGAAAGTAAAATTTCAGCTATAGTTTATACTTAATTTTAACACATTTTCTGAATAAAAATGATGATATCTTCCATTTCAAAGAAATAATTATATCCAAACAGTTTACAAATAGAACCCTTTCTTCTTTTTACCCTATAGATTTGCAAATCAAACAAAAAAAGGAGGCCAAAATATGTCTATCGTAAAAGTAAACAGAACAGGCAACAAACATAACGTGTACTTAAGCAATGCATGTAATCCCAACGAAATCATCGGCACACTCTATAACAATGAAGTCTTTACATGGACCGGAGAATGGTCCGGAAGTAGCGCAAGCGGTTACTATGTTCAGTCCATTGCATTCCGTAAATCCGACGGCACGCAGGGTGCAGGCTGGGTTGCCGGGAAACAGTCAGAGGGCATTTTTGCAACAAATATATGCTCTTTGCCGGCCAAAACAGTAACATACAACGGCAAAACATGTTATGCATTCAAAATGCGGAGAAACGAAACAATCTACAGCAGAAAGTCGACTGCCAGCAACAAAATTAAAGTCGGAACCGCCTACAAGGATCGCTATATTCTGGCAGAAAGTTCTACCGCCGGAAACACTTTCCCTGGATGGTTGTCTATCGTTGCACAGGAAACAGGCGTTGGAACCAATAAGTATAGCGCTGTTTCTAGCGATGGCAATGCTTTTGTCGATATGGATTATGCACACGGCAGCATGTTTAACAGCAATTTTGCCTTAATCGGATCCCTTTAAACGCAACCGGGAGAAGCGTCGGAAGATGCTTCTCCCCTTATAACTATTACGCTTCATATTTAATTAACGGATCGTTGTCATAATAGAATTAGTCAAATTATAACATTCCCAATGGCTGCTACTATCTTCATCTGATAAAATGAAATAACAGTTGTCTCCATAAACATTAAAATCACCAATAAAACTACCTGCCTGCAACTGGAAAATTTCTTCTGTTCTATAATCTTTCAAATTCACACGCATAACAGCCCCATATGAATCACTGCCCACATCCGTATCCGACATTTGCAAAATGTACACCCAATCAGTATCATAAGTAAGCAATGACAAGTGTTTGTCCGCTGGAATATCATAAAGCGGTGTTTCCTGTGAATTATCAAAAATAAGCTGCGCCAAAACATTTCCATCACTACTACAATAAATAATTTTGTCTTTGGCCAATAATGGATCTCCGTTACAAGTAACAATTTCTTCGGCTAATGGTTGATTCTTTTTCTTAACCCATACACCATTTATATTCTCTTGCTCTTCTACTTTTACAAAGCAGATATAATCAAAATATTTCATGCTAAACCAAGGATTTATTAAAAACCGCATATCTTCCCCATATCCATCTGTCATTTCAAATTGAGTACAAATATTTTTCGGCATATTTGTACTCAATTTTCCTTCTTTATCTAGGGTGTATGCTTGATATACCGTCTCAATCCCATATTGCCCCAAAACCTCTTCTGATAGGATAAGTGTGTCATCAAAAATTTTTAGATCATAGATACCAGAACTAACTTGAGTCAATACCTCTTTCTCAAAAGATATTTTATTAATCCTTATAAGTTCCGCAGCCATGCCTTCGCTCGATGCATTGTACTCTAAAGAAAAAATATAGTCACCGTACAATGCTGCTCCTGCTATTCCCGAAGCAGAATAAAGCTTCTTTACCTCTAATCCAGAATCAATTCTGTAGATACCACCTGCACCACCGAGATAAACAAATGATTCATCAGCATCAGAAACAGAATGATAATAATTAGGTAAGTCACTATTTATGCTATTCTCTGAGACCACTTTATCCATTACTATTTTATCTTTTGAAAGTTCATTTGGTAAAAGTAAATCAACATCAATATCTATTTCGGGCTCTCTCTGCTCAACTGGTATCAGCCTAACAAATAGAAGCATTAGTATAACTATAACGCTAATGAGGGTTAACACTACCCCTACTATATGTTTCTTATTTTTCATATCTAGTCCTCTTTTTATAAACTTTGTCTTTTCAATATTCTTCTAAAAATCTATTTATACGGCTAAATTATATCATAAAACATCAAATCCTCAAAACAATATTTTATAGCCTTATGCAACGAAAAATTACATGTATAGACTTATTTTCAACATAGCATGATTACTATTATTCTAATGTTTTACTATGATTATAGATTTATATGTTATGGGGATATAAGTGAAAGTTTTCAGAAAATAATGTAATTCATTTATTACAATTCGCCTAAAGCAATCAAGAACTAATCCTATAACAAAGTACAGTCATATCAGTTTTTTGTCTTTTATTTTGTTTTATCATTACATTGTCTTACGTCTAGCAGTCAATATTTTCAAATTTTCAAATAATCATTTACTTAAAATAATATATATCTTTTTTGCTTATCTTTAGTTTACATTTATACGAAGTTTTTCTTTTTCCCTAATAAGGAGAAAGAATATGGACGAACTTTCTAAATTAATTCAAGATATTAAAAAAGATAAAAATAAATTCAGTTTGCTATTAAATAGAATGGAACCTCTGATAAATAAATATGTCCGCATTTTATACAAGGATGAAAAGGAGGATATCTATTCAGAACTCTGTTGTGCATTGTGGGAGGCAGTATGTAAAATATCTTTTTACAAAAATGATGGCGAAATCATGAGCTTTCTGATAAATGCTCTTCAAAACAAATTTCACGAGCTTTATCGGATAAGTCGCAAAAATCATGATTTTAACACCCCTCTTTTTGATGCTGACGCTTGTGAAATAGCCTCTCCCGAACGCAATTTTGACAATATACTATTGAATGAAGATATACGGAATTTCCTAGATCACTTTAGTGGAAAAAGAAGAAGGATTTTTTATTATATACTAATACATAATTTATCAGACAGTGAAATATCCAAAAAGCTGCACTTATCCAGACAATATGTTAATCGAATACGAAAATTCTTGCGTACAGAATTTTACGATTATTTTAACTCATAATTATTAGATGATAGTTAGGAGGATTCGCAATGAAAAATCGAATTATTTTTCTTAAAACATTATTCACAGGATGTTGCACATTATTGGCAAATCAATTTGGGATAATTGGTCCAGCCATGCTTCTATTTATCTTTCTTATGGCAATAGACTATATCTCTGGCATGCTAGCTGCAAAAACAGAAGCTTTAACGCATCCGGGCAATAAGCGCTATGGCTGGAGTAGCAAAAGAGGATTAATTGGTATTTATAAAAAAATAGGCTACATTTTGACCGTTTTAGTAGCACTATGTACCGATTATATAATATTTACTTTATTGGAAAACATCGGTGTTCATTACAATACTGGTACGCTATTTGGGCTTTTAACACTAATTTGGTTTATAATTAATGAATTAATTTCAATTTTAGAAAATACTGGGAGAATGGGCGTAAAATTGCCTCCGTTTATCATTAATGTCTTATCTGAAATAAAAGATGATATAGAAAAGAAGCCTTGATGTTCTTATATAATTTCAAATTTGTTTTTTTGCCAATGGCTTAGAATAAAATAAAAATTGTTAACTTAAGTAATGCCGTTTATCAATACGTTAATAATTTTTTTGTTAATTTGAAAATTATATTTACATTTTAAGAATTTTTCTCTTTTTATCATATGTAAGCTTACAACAATTAAATAGCAAATCAAAGAAAGGTAATAATTTAAATGGATGAAAGAGTATTACAAACACAAGAATGGTTAAACAAAACCTATGGAAAAGTAACAGATTTCCCTGCTGTTGATGAAGACGGGATAACTGGACGATCAACATTTAAGGCACTAATTTATGCCCTGCAGATTGAAATCGGCATCAGCAACCCTGACGGTGTCTTTGGTAACGACACTCTCAATAAATGTCCCACCCTAAGAGAAAGTAGCACACCAAATTCTGATTCCCCTAGGAATATCATTTATATATTACAGGGTTCATTATGGTGTAAAGGAATTTCCCCCGGAGGTTTTACGGGTGTTTTCGGTCCTAAAACCGCAAACGCTATATATAATTTCCAGACGGCAGCCGGCATCACAGCAGATAAAGTTGTATATCCTTATGTTCTTCAGGGTATCATGAATACTGATGCCTATACATTTCATAGTACCGAAGATGTATATGATACATACCGACACGAAATACAAATAGGGCTCAACAAGTACTATGGATCCAGAATCGGATTGATTGCACCTACCGGAATATGGGAACGAACATCACATAAGAATCTGATTAAAGCAATACAGATCGAATGGGGGACAACTGTTGATGGTGTCTTTGGCAACGGCACATTGAGCAAAGCTCCAACACTTTCAAAAAAAACCTCCGGTTACACAAATTCAAAACGTCTTATGCAGTGGTGCTTAGCAATTAATGGATTTTATCCGGGATCGTTTAGCGGAACGTTTGATGAAGATACGTTTTCCAGCCTATATGATTTTCAGCAATTTCTCTGTTTAGGCGCAGATGGCATCTGTGGAAAACAGACATGGGCTTCATTAATTACAAGCCGTGGTTCTTCCGACCGAAAAGCTACTGCTTTGGATACGTCGAAGAAAATCACACTTGAAAATGCCGCGGCAATCAAAAATGCCGGATACACAGATGTCGGAAGATATTTAACAAATACTCCGGGCGGAACACTGGATAAAGCTATGACATCTGAAGAACTGGAAATACTAAAAGCAGCTGATCTTAACGTATTCCCGATTTTCCAGACGCGAGGTAATGAAGCTTCTTATTTTACAGCGGAACAAGGAACAGCGGATGCACAGACCGCAAAAGCGGCAGCGCAAAACTTTGGTTTCCCGCCCTCTGCTACAATATATTTCTGCGTAGATTATGATGTCTTAATGGCAGACATTGACAGCAGAATCTTGCCTTACTTTAGAAGTGTTAAGGCGGAAATGGGAAATGCTTATAAGATTGGGGCATATGGTCCCCGATACATATGTACAAAATTGGCTGAAAAAAATCTCACTACCTACAGCTTTGTATGTGATATGTCCACGGGATTCACCTGTAATATCGGTCAGAAAATGCCCACAAACTGGGCATATGATCAATTTGCAGAAATTAGCGTATCAAAATCTGAGTTTAGCGGTATGGATTATGACAAATGCATTGCATCTCCATTTAGAACTGCTACCGCTCCTGAAGATTTTATTCCTCTTGTTGACGATGGTTATGATAATTCCGTATACACATATGAACAGGTCCTTGCCGGAACCGGTTATTATATGCAGGATAGCAAACTTCGATACAGCGATGGCGTTAAAACGATGCAGGAAAAACTCACCACAGCAGGATACGATTGCGGAATTCCCGATGGTAGGTTTGGTTCGGAAACAACCTCTGCAATAAGGCGTTTACAGTGGTTTAATGAACTGGACATTAATGGGAGGGCAGACAAAAGCACTCTTGTAGTATTGGAGGCAATTTTGAACGGTAGCGTAACTCCTCCCAGCGGAGAATATAGCGTTAATTTCGACAATATCAACAAGCGCTTCGATACGAATCAGCAGATAGTTTATGAAGCCTTAGCGGAAGCTGGTCTTGGTAAGATTGCTATTGCTGGTATTATGGGAAATATAGAGGCAGAGAGTGGATTTGACACAACATGGAGCGATACTGGAGGTGCTGGTATATGCCAGTGGGATGATAGAAAAGGCAAACTTGAAGCATATGCTGCATCTATATCTGGTTCTAAAACAGACATTCATGTACAAACTCAATTTATTTTAGAAGAATGTACAAGCTCCAGCGATTACAAAGACGGATCTGCAGTAAACTGCTTTAATCTACTAAAGGATACAAGCACTGTTGATACTGTCAGAAAGGCTACAGACTATTTTACTGCATTATATGAAAGATGCGAGTTCTATACCTCATGGACAGATGTTGAAAATAGCGGTTATGATCTGAATCGATTTTCACCAGAAACCAACGCATATAATCAGAGATATTATCTCGACGCTCCTAAGAGGCGGGGTTATGCTAACTCCTATTACACCTGCTTATTACAAATGTAAATAGTATGCTCATAATCTATGAGGATGTCGCAAAATCATCAAATTAGCTGATTGAACGGCATCCTCGCTCTATGTGCATAAAAATCGGGAAACTCTGTGTTTTTTGGAACTTTCCTAGATTTTTTGGCATACTCTTTAATAATGTAGCTGTTTTTCTGAGGTTTATGTTGTCTCGTTGATTGGAAAAAAATAATTATTTTTGTTTATCATACTATCATTCCATTCTATTAAGCTGAAATCCAAATCATCCATTGCAATCCATTCATCATTGCCTGCTAACATGATTTCATCTTCATCATTTACTTTACAATACGCAATAGCACTGTTTCTCCAATTAAATTCAATATGATTGTTTTGCTTTAATTTGAGAATGTCAAACTGCAGCAGAAACTCTTCTTTGCTAACAGGCTCTCCGTTAATTGTCGCCTCATCCGGTTGGTAATCATCGTAAAACCCCATGAAATATTCCCCCTGTTCATAAGTAAAACAGACATAACCATTGCCGGCGTTTTCGCCATTCCCGCAACTCATAAGGACAAGATGATTATCCTTATAACATAAATAATTGATTCCTCCCCAATCTTCCGTTTCGTACAGATCTGCAACTTTTTCCGCTTTTCCTTCTTCATAGGTAAATACAGCAACAGATTCGGCCGAACCAATAATCAATTCAGGAATATTATTATTGTCAAAATCATGTATCCCCACATAAGCGTATCCATTAAAGCCAAATTCTGAAATAAAGTTATAAGGGTCAGCAAGATTACTTTGTATATTTTTGATAATATTTTTATAGGCGTCCTGCCATGTAACGCCTATTTCTGTTACGTCCTCTTCCGTACTTTCCTTTCTCTCTGCTTCATTTACATAAGCAGCACTTGACTCTGTCTCTCCAATTACATCTAAATCCTCTGCCTCCGTAATCTTTTCAACTATATCTTGTTCCTGCTTCACGCCCTCATCTTCACTATTTATTTTCTGGCATCCTGTCAAACAAATAATTAATAAAAACATTGAAAAAATATATACCTTTTTCATACTTATTCTTTCTTTAACCTCCTGTTAACACAAGATACTTTCCCTCTGGTTCTTTTCCTGCGGGACTTGAGCCGGAGCATTTTATCCGCTTTGGGTTCTCTGGTATCTTTGTTATAGAGCACCTCTGCCTCATTGAAAGATGACAGCTGACCTTTCATCGACTGCGACGTCTCCTTTCCAGATCTTCACGGCTCATGCTGTTCAGTTCTTCGGGTAGATGTTTTTTATTCATCCGCCAGCTCCTTAATAGTTTTTATCATACTATAAATACGATTCAAAAGCAAATATTGCTTTCTATGTAAAAATAACAAGAAAACTACTATTTTCAACATATAGAACAGTATTCAATTTATAAAATATACTATATCCTAACGGGGAAATCATAATATATACAGGAGAAGGTACCATATTGGATTGGGAGTGATGAGTTTTCTATAAGATGGGCAAAAACTATTAAAGCATAGAGAAAAGAGTAAAGTAGTATGAAAAGATTATTTAGTGCTTTAGCGCTGTCAATGTTACTTGCGTTATCCGGCTCACAGATGTGTTATGCAGCTGAAGGACAAAATGTAGTTACTGAATTTCCTCAAGAAATCTCAGTTGAGGGTGGAATATTAAAATTTGTTGGTATGTCAGAAGATACAGCACGTGGAGTTGCAAGAGCGCAGTTTCGTGTATACACCCACGGCGATAATCTCAATGTAAGGAGCGGACCAGGAACAAACTATTCTATTATCGGGAGTTTTGCTAATGGATCACTCATTGAAATCCCTGACCCCTATTCTTCTGCTGAATGGGTATATGCAACGGGAACAGATGTTTATTCTGGCAAAACAATTTCCGGTTACATATACAGTGCTTACTATATATAAAATATGGATAAAAAATATATGGTTTGCATATCATCAATGACGAACTCCCTGTAGAGCACTTATTTGTATTATTAATATCTAAAAAGAACTCTGACCAAAATGGATTTAAGATTGTATATTGTTGTGACATCCTGCATAATGAAGCTGTTGCAAAGTAGATAAATAATCCGCTTTACAACAGCTTTTAATTAAGGAAGGACTCTGAATATAAATGGTAGATAGCTTGTACCTAGACTGATATTAGAATATATTATTATTATGGGAATCAAATGTATATGACACAACTTTTGATAGCAGCATACAGAGGTAAAGACTATAAATTCGGAATCAACCCCATAGCACCCATGGGTACTATGGGAAAAATGACGTATATGATGCATAAATAATATGAATTTAGAGAATCTTATGAGGTGATGTAAATGAATTTTTTATCCAAGAAATTAACAGAGTATATACTTGAAAAAGGTATAATAGAAAAATACAACTATGAAATATATCAATATGGTTTTCAAATTTTTCTGGAACTTTCCCTAAATATACTATGCAGTATTATCATTGCAGTCATTCTTGACATGAAGATAGAATGTATTTTTTTCTTCCTTTTTTTTATTCCCTTGCGTTCTTACAATGGCGGACTCCATATGGATCGTTATTTATCATGTTTTCTGCTGTCATGTACAACTCTGGCACTCACATTATTAATTGTAAAGCACTTTACGTTAGATCCAATATTTTCATATCTTCTATATGCCATATCTGTTTTTATAATTATAATAACAGGACCTATCAACCACCCAAACAGAGAGGTCAACTCGGAAGAAAATATCCGATTTAAAGCAAAAAGCAATATTACTTTAGCATTAGGTTTTATCATATCAATTACTTTTTTATTATTAAGCAATCATAGGTATTTGTTTTTGGAAGCGCTTGTATATGCACTTGTTTCATCAACTCTTCTAATCGGACGATTGAAATATGTACAAAAATGCAAAAAAGAAGATGAAACACATAATAATATATAGTGCCATAGAAATAATACATAATTATAATAATACTACTCTTCAAAATAGCTAACGGATATAAATTTCCCTACAGAATCCAGCACATCATATGTACAAATATCTAATTCTTTTGCCCAACGTTTTAATTCTTCAAAACTTGGTAAAAGATATGCTGTCCCCTTATTCGTAGGTGCATTGTAGCAAATAAATATATAATGCGTTGCTAATGAATCTGATTGCACCTGCATCTTTATTACCTTTTCTCCATTTTTCCGCGCATTCTCATTAAAGTCAAAATGACACACTTCTTCATCACTACTCAAAAGAAACACTTTTTTCGTGGGTTTCGTACATATATCCTCTGTGTCTTTTGAGGATATTTTGTTATCATTAACGTTGTTACTCAATTCTAAGACAACAGTTCCAACATATATTTCACCAATGCCTTTTGCCATTAAATCGCCATTTTGTTCGATCATCTCAATACATCGGCATTCACAATTATCACATGTTAAAACATAATTCATTATTTACTCCTTCTTCTCTATCATGCTTTCTTCAATATAATAAACTATCCCATCAAAATATCCAACTTCATATATATAATCGTCTTGATAAAAAGCGGTTATGTATCTTTTATTTTCTGGATATATCTCATCAAAACAGGTTTGATTGAGAGCAGCTTCAACCTCTTGCCTTGTCATTCCGATATTAATCTTTCCGTTTCTGGTTCCATACGCACTATAATAAATAGAAGCTAGTTTGTGCTTTTCATCAAAGTAAAATGTAAAATACTGGTCTTCTGTTACAATTTCATATACCTTTTCTTCTTCGGAAATTCCATCCACTATTTTATAATTAATATCCAATCCATCCAAAAATTTCGTTACTTTTTCCGTTGACATTCCAAACTCAAGGTCTTTAAATTGAAGTTGTGGATTCCTGTCCTTTTCACAAAATTCAATCCTTTGAAATATATCAGAATAACCCACTGTGACCGGATCATATACACTGCCATTCATCTGATCTGATGTCCGGATAATATCTTCATAAAGCATATATGTCCAACTTTTTCTTCCATCTCCTTCTACTTCGTAGCCACAGGCTAATAGACTTCCATCGTTTTTTTCTACAAATGTTACATAAGCATAATCACAGGTATAAGAACTTATACCATAACTTAAGCGTTTCTCCAAAGTATCAAATCTAACTTCATCCATCCAGACCATTTTAACATCTTCTAACACCAATACAGGCTCTTCAATAAAATCTTCATCTCCGCTATCATACCCGCAACTGCCAAATGTATTATTCCCCCATGTCCACAATGTCCCATCTTCTTTAATTGCCGCAATGCAAAAATCACCACAAGTTACATATATTGCATCATCAAGCATTTTTTCAGGTTCCGTGTAACTTACTCCTTTCGTATCTTCTATATTTTTAGCAGAAGTGGTTGTAATCTCTCCCCACCACCAGACGGAACCATCATTTTTAAGCGCGACTATTCCTCTTCTTCCAGCACGAGCATATGTAACATCCTGCATCAGACATACTGGTTCCGTAACAACAGTGACAGCCGGATTCTCCATATAATCTTCAGATGCATCTACGCCCATCACTCCGTTTAAGTTTGCGCCAATACCATACAACTCTCCATTTTTCGTTAGGAAAATAACAAAATAACCGCCAAAATCTACATGTAAAACATTTTCTGCAATCTTTTGAGGAGTCATTTCAAGCCTGTATTCACCATCGGCATCCCTGCTGTATTGTTGTCCATTTCCAAGTTGTCCATATTCATTGTCCCCATATCCCCATAGGACGTTGTCTGAATCAATATAATAATGGTTGGGATATTGACACTCATTTCTAATGAAATAATTCTCTATATTAAACTCTTCACTGTCAAGATGAAGATTATCTATACTTTCCACTAGGTAAACAGGGTATTCGTTCCCATCTTCAGTTTCTTCAATAACGCTAATTTCTACATTCTCCTCTTCTGTTTTTTGTTCATTTGCCGTACTTCCACAGGCAGACATCAATAACATATTTGCCAACACGCTGATTAGTATGATAACAAATCTTGAAAGCATTTTACTCTTCATGTTTACAATTTTCCCTTTCCTTACTTTCTATAATATGTAGATGTTGATACCAGAACCAAATTCAAAATCTAAAATCAAAAGGAGGTAATGATATGGGATATCATGCTATACTTGAAAGTTCCAACATATCCGTTTACAGACAGTCGGATTGTGCAAGCGATTCACAAGTTGGAACATTATACAACGGAGAAGTCTTTACATTCATTAAGGAACATAATGGATACTTTGGACATTATGAAATACGGTTTTTAACCAGTTCTGGAGAATACGCTAATGGTTTCATTGATACAGGCAGCGGATTTGGCAATCTCGCCTATTCCGGACAATCTGTCACCGAAAGCAACTTAGGCTCCACTAAATGTTATCGTTTTAAATTAAGGAAAGCCTTAAATGTTGTGAAAACTAACGGCACTTCATTGACATCATTAAGTGCAGGTGATTACGTCTATACACGAGGGGCAACCGCTGGAGCATCAAATCCTCGTAACATGTACATCTGTGGTTACAAAAAAGGATCAGGATCCGTTACTTCCTGTGACGCATTTGTTACTCTTGATTACACAGATGGATCTATGTTCTCAAGGAATTTCTGTCTATATAAAGCTTAACGCAAGCTACAATAATCTGGTATCATATTTCAAAATGCATCTATAAAAATCATTAGAATACAGAGGGGTTTTCCCCTCTGTAATTCTTTTCTTGGTAATATTAATGATATAGGTGTCGAAACCCCAGTTTAAAGCCAGCCGTTTTGCGGCATAATTACCATTCGTACATTGATAATTTCATATTTTGTAGTCTTGCGGTTAAAATGGCTCCATCAAGCATCAGAATCTCGTCATCAGACAGATCAAGCAGTTCCTTGATGATACATGCCCCGATGAAGATGTTGACGGGAGTATTCGGTGAACCGTTATCTGCACAATAAAGAATGCGGAAAGGTTCCTCTTCTATCATCGGGAAAATATCTTCAGCAAACGGCTTAGCCAATGATTTATCAATAGCTTTCGTTCCCGGTCTGTAAGATGAAACGTAGAATCATCGATAGTCATCTGCTGTACAAGATTAGTAACGAACGACATAGTTTTCTCCTTTCTGATACACTTATTTTTTTCTATAAACAAGGTCAGAAAGATACTAAAATACTACAAAATATGCGATTTTCAAGGTGCTGTGTTATTAAATGTAAGCGGGGTTTTGACCCCAACATCTTATAATCAATAATTATACGCAATTTATACAAAAAAATCAAACATGTCTTCTATAATTTTAGATTACTGCCTTTAGTATCATGAACCGTATAATTAATACTTAGGGAACACATCAGAATAATATGCTCCCTAAATCCGCTTTATAAATACTCATTCTCTATAATCTTTCGGTTTTTCTGCCGCAGCATCAACAGCATTTATTAAGTTTTCTCGTACTCGCCTTTTATTCTGCTTCTGTCAATTCAAGCTGCGCAAATTCTTCATCCGTCATGCCCTGCAATCTCCCGATTACTCTGCGGGATAATTCCTCCAGATACGGGTCATCAAGATACAGCAAAGCCCTTTCCATATCCTCTATGATCTCGCTCCTGCCTTCCCCTGCAAATATGCAGATCAAATTGCTTTCTTCCACAGTAAACATTGTATCCATATCCTACATCTCCCTCTGCTTATTTTTTTGATTTTCTTCCGGTTCCCTGCCCTGTCCTGCCACCTGTGCCTTTTTCTCCGCAAGACGGGCTTTTAAGGACGGTTTTGCTGCCGGCTTATCCTGTGCTTTTCTGTTTTCCTCTTTCTGCGCTTTCTCCCCTGCGCCGTTGTTCGGCACATTATCCACCATGTTGTAATTCTGTTCCTCCATTTCCTCGATCTTTGCAAGGGGTTTGTACTCCGGCAGTTTTTCAAGCAGTCCCAAAGCCCTCTTTCTTTCCTCCGGCACCGCCCCGTCAGCCGCTATATCCGTAAGCCACAGCGCAATATCCCGTGTGTCTCTCTGCTTCAGGGCTTCCGCAATCTCTGAGACTCCCTCTGTCATATTCGGGACATTGTCACGGTATAAGTCGGTGTCATGGTCGTAAATGAAACGGTCGATCTCCACCGCAAACTGTTCTAAAGGCGTCAGATCGGGCATCCGCTTCTCCCATACCTGCGCTTCCAGCTTTTCGGACATCACACCGTCTATCTCCATATCCGGTATCAGCGGCGTAACCTTTGCCACAAACTCCGCGATCACTTCCATCGCCTGCGGATTACCCTTTATTTCAGGTATATACTCCAAAATATCAAGGTCGATCCTCCGCCCGCATAAAATGTCGATCCCCGTATCCTCGATCGGCTCCGTCCCCGGCGTATGGAGATGGATGCCGATAGCAGGGATTCCGTTCATGCGCTCCGGCGGTATCTGTTTCCAGATCGCCACGGCTTCCTCCACGGTGGGGATATTCTCGTAAAACTCGCCTAAATTATGGAACTCGCCGCACTCCGCAACGGTCAGCGTCACTTCCGTCTCCGGCTGCTCCGGGGATAAAGCTGCCGCTTCTTTATCCCTTGCCTCACGCATACCCTCCAGATATTCCTCCGCCTGCGGAAGATAGGTTTCAAGTGTTCCCGTCCTCTGCGCCGTGATCGGGTTGATATCCACATCCATCCCGCCGATACGAAATCCGTCCCCGTGGAACATATCAAACAGGACATCTTCACGCTCATTTGTGGACAGTTCCACAACCACATCAAGGTCGGAGCCTTCCTGTTCCAGACCACGGCAGCGGCTCCCGACTACCACCGCATCCACGATCTTTGCGCCAATGCCCGTTTCGTCTATCTGTGCCTGCACATAACATTTTACGGTTTCCTCGATCTCTGCCGGATTCAATCTGCCGTTCTTGTGGAACAGCTCATTTGTCTTTTTCCGGAAATCTGCGACCACATCCTCCTGCGGCTCGATACGGTCTGCTTCCTCCACTTTCTCCATCAGTTCCTCATGATCAATCGGTATCAGTTCGTCACTGTCACGGATATTTCCCCTCGCCCCGTTGTCAAAAGGATTTTCTTTCAGATCCTCCACTATATCATTAAGGGCTTCCCGTATGCTGACATCGGGATTGTCATACACCCCGCCGTCTATCACTTTATAATCCTCGCCCATAATAGAATAGTCATAGCCCTCATCTGTTTCATGTATGCTGATGAAACGGTCTGCGATCTGAAATGCAAGCTCTGTTTCCGGCTTTTGGACATTCTGTCCAGAAGCGTCTTTACTTCCCCCTAAAGATTGTTTCATTTCAGCAAGCACCTGTTCCCTTTCGTCTCCGAGGTCAATGATCTCGTCCCCGTCCATATCTTCATCCGGTGTCTCAGACGGCTGCTCCGGTTTACTCTGTTCTGCCTGTTCCGGTTCCGGCTGTGCCGCCTCTGACTGTTCCGCCTGTTCCGGCTCTGGCTGTTCCGATTGCGCCTGCTCCGGTTCCGGCTTCTGGACACCGTGTCCAGAGGTCAGCCTTTCCTGCCCGGCAGACAGTTCTTTTTCCTGTTCCAATACTTCCCTGCGGAACATATCAATAAAACCATCCAAGACTGCCGGATGGCTGCCCAAAGACAGATACACGTTTCCTTCTGCACCGTAATCCATGTTCTCAGAGTTAAAAAATTCTGTTGCCCATGCCACGTTATCTCTTGAAAACCGTGCGTCCCATTCCTCCTGCTTGAGCGTATTGGCAAGGATAAAGGAAAGGCGTTCAGCCCCGTATTCCTCCAGCACAGGCTTGACCGCATCTTTGTCAAGGTGCATACCGTCAAAATTCTGACTGATGGCTTCCTCGACCGCTCTTTTACACTCTTGGTTAAGCTCCCATGATCTTCTGTAAGCGTCTTTTTCCCCATGTTCTGCCGCATAGGTGATCGGCTGGCGGTAGAGCGGCGGATATGTTTCCGTCTCCTGCTCTTTCACGCCCTCCAGTTTGCGCATAAAATCGGGAAGTCCGGTAAAGCCGAATGAATCGACAAAGTGTGCGCTGTTCTTCCCGTTTATATGCAGCACAACGACATCGCTGACAGAAAGGGAATGTCCCTTAAAATCTGCCGGGCGGTCAATGTTAAGTTTCTCATAAATGGTTTCCAGCTTGTCCTCCCGTGTTGGAAGAAAGCCATACTCCGCAGACAATCCCGACAGTTCTCCCGTGTAGATCAGGTTATAATTCTCCGGCTTGACCGCATCAAGGTTATCCTTGATGATACCCATTTTCTTTAAGGATTCCGTTCCTTCAAAATGCAGGTGGCGCAGTTCAGGATCGTCCTTTAACTGATAGATTCCGTATTTGTCCGTACTGCCGTATAAAAGCTGCGCTTCCTTGTTTGCCCTGCTCTCCGTAAGTTCTTTCTGCAATGCCCGCAGGCTTTTCTCGATCTCCCAATCCGCTTTTTCAATGCCGAAGATGCCTTCATGCCCCGTGATCTGTTCCCTTTCTTCCGCCATTGTTTCCGTACCGTCCTCATGGAGCCGGTACACGGGCAGGTCACGGTCAAACAGTTCCAATGCCGTTTCCTTTGTAAGCGGCAGCATTTCCTCCCATGTATAGCCGTATTCTTCCATTTCCGACAGACCGATCATCGGGTCGGGGAGGGCGTCAATCTCCGCCTGTGCGTCAATGACCGCAAGGGCGGCTCCCTGATTGCCCTCTGTTTCCTCATAATAGATACGTTCCGCAAGCTCCCTCGTTTTTTCTATGTCGTTCAGCTTATGGGCATGATTCACGATAAGGCTGCGCTCATCATCAGAGAAAGCGGTCTTTCTGCCCGCAACGAAGGTTGCATCAGGACACTGCATTGTGATGAGCTGGATATTGTTGGCGCTGTAGTTGTGAAACTTGGATATCATGGAAAGGTATCTTTTATACTTTTCACTCTCGAAAAGTTCCTTTAAGCCTTCCTCCAACTGGTCGGTGATCGCCTTTACTTCCTGTTTATCTTTTGCGCGGTTTGAATATGTCTTTGCCATATATTTATTCCTTTCTCCACATAAAAAAAGACAATCCGCTCTGACTGTCTTTTCCTCTGAAAACAGAAAAAGCAGCGGATCGTTTTCTAAAAAACAAATTCACTGCTTTACTGTCTGTGTTATTAAGTTACTGTGATTATGCCAGTACAGGCTCCCTCTTTTTGATGACAGCCTCCACTTCATCTATGGTCTTTTCAACGATCCTCGCTATCTGCTCTGATGAATAACCATCTCTGTGCATATTCATAATGATTTTTGCATTTGCCTCATCCGTTGCATCTTCCCTAATTCCCTGACTCAGATTGCACATAACGCTCACATCCTTTCTTAAGCTATCCTCTATCGGAATATCGTACTCTGTCTCAATAATGTTCAGCTTCTCATCAGAAGTAAGTTTTTTTGACAGCAGCGCCCCTAACAGACGGTGCAGCTCGTACTTCTCATCATGATCCGGAAGTTCCTGCGATAATCCGATCAGGACGATATTAAGTAGGTCAATCTTCCCGCCCCACTCATAAGAGCCTAAAAGACTGTCATTTGTCAGATGCACATAATTCATGCTATTCTGGCTCATATTCATACAGATCCAAATGCTGAATACACGCTTTATGTCATCATAGTTAGTGTTTACAAAATCCCTTTCCTTCTGTGAGGAAACAAGGCGGCTCACATAAAAGATTGCCCTGTTTAACACATTATATTCCGTTGGTGCGTCTTTTTGGGCTTCCGCATTTACGATAATCTGAGAAAGCCCGTCTTTCCCGCCACCTGCGGATGGCGTTCGCACATAAAACACTATGTCAAACCTTACAAGCCCCTCGTTTATCTCCGAATTTTCCGTATTGAAACCGACTATCCTCTGCCCTGCTTCTTCCTTTTTGGCATTGGTCAGCCCCGGCTCTACCGGAACCACGCTGATGAATGGTTCTCCCTCTATATAGGATACCACATCTTTCGGGTCCATGCCACGAAACTCGTCAACCGTCTTTACCAGAATATGCGCCAGAATGGTTTTATTTCCTAGCAGGCGTTTCGCCCTGTCATCATACTGCGCGTCCTGATCCGCCGCGCTGACTGCATTTTTTATTTCCGTATCCATAGATAGCCATAGACCTCCTTCTGTATGATAGGAAACGCAAGAGCCATTCCCCAAAGGTATATGACCTCACTGACATTATACCCCGAAAATCCGGCTGAATCAATCGGATTTTTGGCTTCCGGTCTGAACACGGTTGAAATTTCATTGATCATGTAATTGTTACAGCGTTTCCTCCTTCCTTTTTGCCTTTTCAGTATCCGCCCTGTCTGCTCCAGCCGCCTGTGCCTTGAACGCTTCCAGCTTTTCCTTTAGTGACATCTTCTGTGCAGGCTTATCAGCCATTGCCGCAGCAGCTTTCATTCCCTGCGCCCTGCCTCCCGCCATATAACCCTGCCTCGCATTTTCTATCGGATATGGTATCGGTGCATCCGCAGCGTTTTCCTTCACTTCCGATTCTCCGGGAGTTTCTTCCTCCTGCCCTCCGTCTCCTTCTTCCGGCGTATCGTCCATGCCGATCGCATCATCGCCCTTTTCGTCCATGTTGAGCAGGGCATTTAACGCCGATAACCGCTCCAGCTTCTCCGCAAGCTCCGCTTCCTGCACAAATGGTTTTGTAACCTCCACTTTTGCAGTTTCAAGCTGCCTTTCCACTGTTTCCAGTTTGGTCTGCGCTTCAGCAAGCTGTTTCGGCATGGATTCCAGTGCGTGGTTGATACGGGCAATGTTGCCAAGAGGGTCAGAGCCGATCTCAAGGTTATGGGAAAGCTGCCCCTTCAAATTCATCACAAATTTGTGGTTAAAGGAATCAAAGGACACCGCCATCTTAAACCCGGCGTATTCCCCCACTGTGGCAGGCACATTGACGGTTTTCGTTTCCTTGCACATTTCCACAAGTGCGGCCCCGGCTTCTTTTTTATCCGTATAAGCCTTATCCCCGACTTTCATAAAAAACTGTTCCTTATCTGCCGGGAGATTCTCTTTTGCAGTCTGGATGTCTGCCGTCATGCCGCTGATCCGCGCTTTTAGGACAGCTATCTGCTGAGGATAGCGCTTTAGGATATCGTCCTCAAGCCTATATTTCTGACTTGTATGGTTCGCTTTCATCAGCTTCAGCTTTGACACCTGAATGTCGAGATCCATCTTTTCTTTAATATAGGGATTGCCCGTCGCAAGTGCCTTTACCTCCGCATAAGTGAGCGCCGCTTCGTCCACGTCCTCACAGCTACGCACCGGGGATTTGCTCGTCATGATCTGACCGATGAATTTCTGCTTGTTTTCGATGAGCTGCCATGAGTAGCTGTCGAATGTCCCTTCCGTCACATACCGGAAAATCTTTACCTTATCATTCATGTTGCCCTGCCTTAAAATCCGACCTTCCTGCTGTTCAATGTCAGTCGGTCATTTTTTGCGGACAG
>OFFT01000550.1_pt1 | contig 26903 bp, 22 predicted proteins | sample 1521581 | NCBI WGS metagenome assembly OFFT01 (sample SAMEA3504084, study PRJEB24116) | mouse gut metagenome | biome: mouse gut; feature: mouse-associated habitat; material: faeces | place: Denmark | collected 2011
ACGTTCGGGGACTGGATATGGGAATGTTTTATAAGAGACGGGACTATACCCGTATCATAAACGGGCGCAATCCCATTGTCGCCCACGAATTTCTCGGAACCTCCGTTGAGGGCAAGGATATGGTGATTATCGACGATATGATTTCCTCCGGTGAAAGCGTCTTGGAGGTTGCCACCGCTCTTAAGGAAAGAAAGGCGAACAAGATTTTCATCTGCGCAACTTTCGGCCTGTTTACCAGCGGCCTTGAGAAATTTGATAAAATGTACGAAAGCGGCATTATCGACAGGGTTCTTACCACCAATCTGGTATACCAGACGCCGGAGCTTCTTGAGCGTGAATGGTACATTGACTGCGATATGAGTAAGTATATTGCTTATATTATTGATACTTTGAACCATGACGCGTCTATCAGTGATTTGCTCAATCCCAATGAGAGGATTCAGAGTGCGATTACGAAATATAAGAAAGGGATTTATACCGATTAAGTTTGGGAATATTCTCCCATGTGACGTTCAAGCGGGGCGGTTTTGAAAAATCAAAACCCCGCTATAAAATTTTTTAGTCAATGGGGGTGACAACTGGCTTGCCGTCCTTGTCAACCATAACTGTCAGTCCCGTTCCCACTCTCAAATCATGGGAAGCCAGCAGATAATTTACGCCGGTTTCCGTATCAACGATTACCTTAGCCACATTAACGATGCCCTGAGAGTAGACTTCCACAAAACGTTCTTTTGCCATATTCTCACCTCCTTTTTCCATTCTGTTCCGACACTGAAAACATATCATAAAAAAGAGGCTTCGTGGCTCAAATTTCCTGAATGAACAGCAAAATTTCCTAAACGGATTAGGAGGAAACTTAACCGGATTCCTCCTGTTTTTTACGCAGCTTTGTTTTCCCGGTCCGGGAAAGCAGGCACTCGCGTCCGCCGGCCCACAGCTTATTGTGTTTCAAATCCACCGCTTCAATCTTATCCGCCGCAACCAGGTAGGAGCGGTGCGTGCGGATAAACGAAGCTCCCAACTGAACTTCCAGTTCATTGAGGCTTCCCAAAAAATCCATCCGGCTGCCGGATGTATGGAGAATCACGTGGTGGGGCGCAGAGGCCGTTTCAAAGTAAAGGATATCGCTTAATGGGATATGGCGCACCATTTCTCCCGTTCGAAGGGTGAACGTTTCCGTCGGCGCCTGACGCTCCGCCAGCAGACGCTCGTGTATCTCGCCCAGACATTGTGCCGCCAAAGGTCCAATCGGCTCCAATCCCTTGACAATGTAGTCGAACGCCTCCAGATGATACTGGAACGTACGCCAGGCCAGGTCCCCATAGCTGGTTATGTAAACTAAAATGCCGTGGGGGTCCCGACGCCGGATTTCGCTTCCCAGACGGAATCCGTCCCATTCCCCGTCCTTCAGTTCCACATCCAGAAAATACACGCCCTGTTTACCGTTTTCCATCGCCGCCAGCAGTTCCTTTGCGCCGGCCGCGCTGCACGCCACTTTCATATCATAGTTTTCAACGCAAATTTTCCACTCCAGCGCCGCCTTTATCTGATGGCGGACGGCATTCTCATCGTCGCAAAGATAAATTTTAATCATGGCCTGCCCTCCACTGTCAGCTCCTGGACAAATACGCCGCTCTCCCAGCTTGTGCCAATAGAGACATTGGGATATCTGTCCACAATACGCCGATAACCTGACAGCCCCACTCCCCGGCCCGCTCCCTTGGTGGACCATCCCTCATCCCACATTTTCCCCGGGTCGATGGTATTTATGTATGGGTTGGACACCCGAAGAAACAGACTTCTGCCCTGAACCAGCAAAACAATCTCCACATAGGGCTCACCGGTTTCCAGCGCCGCCTCCATAGCGTTGTCTGTCAGAATGCCAAGACAGCGGACAAAATCCCATATGTCCATATCCACAGACATTACAGGGTAAAGCACCTCCAGACGGCATTCCACTTTCTTCTTACGCATATCAGTGAGTTTACTTAAAAGAAGACTGCGGGCCTCCGGGATTTGCAAATTGCCGATTTGGGTGGATACCTGAATTTTCTTTCCAATCCGCCGGTCAAATCCCACATCCAGTTCGGACAGCGTGCGGCGCAGCTCCTCCAGTTCCCCTTCTCCCGCCTGCCGGGACAGGTTTGCCAGAAGATTTTTATAGTCATGGCGGAAAGCGCGCACTTCCTGCCGGATAATCTCCAGGTCCTGCTCATAAAGCCGCTGCCGGGCGATAATGTCCTCCTGCACCTGTATTTTCCGGGCGGCGTTGAACCGCTGGGCCAGATAAACCATCAGCACCGCCATCAGGACTACCATCACCACCACCAGCAGATAATAAACCCCCAGAAATTCCGGCCGGATTCCGTTTACCAGTCGGAGAAACATCTCCATAGCGGCTTCCAATGCCAGAAGAAGAAGGGCTGTCCGCCACGGAGCGGATTCGTTGTCTATCAGCAGGCGAAACCATTTTCCGAATCCCATCCTGTAAAGCAGAAAGGCAGTGGCAACGCTGATGCCCAGATGCAGCCCGACTGTCATCGCAAATTGAAAACTTCCTTCCGAAAACATCATAATGGTGACGGTGGTGTCTGCCACCTGGAAGATACCTGCCATACAGGTAACGGCAAATGCCTGCCAGAACCCGAAACGCCACACCCACCGCACCCAAAGGGTGCACATGACAAGAATCACCAGAGACAGAATATAATATTGAAACATTCTCAACTGCGGGACGGCATACATTCCCATAGAAAGCAAAACGCCAACAAGCGGAGACAGGAGAAGGGGCGGCAATTTTTTCAGCCGCCCCCATACCGCCCGTTCGTCTGTCACAGCCATCAGATAAGCCGCCAGCGCCAGATGCCCTGTTAAAGAGTCCAGATATCCAATTAAAAGTTCACTTAATAAACGCATGATGTTATAAAGCCTCATAAACATACAGTGTATAAGGCAAATCCTCCCGATTATAACTCCCTACCGGCAACAGACCCGTTTCCTCGTCATTGCCAAGCTCAATCCTTGAAAAAATGTATCTTCCCCCAAGCTCCTTGAAGGCTTCCACGTCAATATAAATATTATTATCCGTCACCTGACAGTTCCGGTCAGCGCTGACAATGGATAAATCCGTTCCTGAATACAGATAAGCTCTCGCGCCCCAGGTATCAAAATATTCCCTGCTTTCCTCCACCCGCTCGAGAGCCGGCGCGATTATCCTGCGGAAATTCTCCTTATATTCCTGAGAATAAAACCCCAGATAACCGTCCAGAGTGGCAATTTTATTATACTCCAGAACCGCCGGATAAAAACCGTAGGCGGCGGACAACTCTCCCTCGTATCCGATATCCTTCTTCGCCTCCTCAAACAGTTCCTCCGAATAAAACTCCCCAAATCCAAGCCGGTTGGAGGGCGCGCCCTTTATCAGCCGGTACGCCTGGTCAAAGCAGGTATGGTACAAATCATTATAACGGGTATCCGACAGCACAATAAGAAACAGAGCCAAAACAGCCAGCAGATTGGCGGCGGCTTTCGCTGTATTTCTATGGCGGCGGCTCTCATACAGCCGCTTCAAAACAAGAAAAAAAGCCCCGTACCACAGAAACGGGCTGAAAAACACCGTTCTGTTAAACTGCCAGCCGGTAAGCGGCGGGCATAAGGTTTCCACCAGCTTCCTGAACCCTTCCCAGTAATAAATTCCATAAATCACACTGTTAAAGACAATCACCAGCATCAGCAGGTTATATAAATCATGGAAAACAGCTTTCATTCTTTTGTTTTTTATATAAGAAATATTCAAATAGAAAAAATAAAAAATACAGACGGGCAATATCAGATAAGTATGCATACTTTCCGCATGAAACATGCCTTTTGCAAACACTTCTCCTATAGTTCCCGCAATCTCCTTTGCCGTAAAGCTCCCGGCCTCCATGGTGGAGCGGATAGTTACCTCGCCGCCAAACAGCATTGTCCTAAACAGCCTGTACTCGCAGGCGATACAGCCTGCCGAAAGCACGCAGACAGCCAGAAGAATCCTTGCCGGAAATTTTCTGTCCTTTATCCACAGCCAGATAAAAGCGGCCGCCATGTAAGCCAGAATAAAAAGTCCGAAATAAGAAAAATAGGAAAACAGCGGGTAAAGGAACAACAGAATATACCACTTTGCTTTCGGTTCTCTGTAGATTTTACGGAAAAGATAAATCGCAAGGGGAATGGACGCAAAGGGAATCCCAAAGGCCGGAAACACATTGAGGGCGCCGTACGACAGCCCCAAAAGCCACACAAGAGGCTTATAATCATCGTATTTTTCCTTATACATATCCTTTGCAAGCAGAATGCAGGAAAAAACCGCCGTCACTACTTTGAGCAGATATCCTGCGATATAAGCCGGATAAGCCGGTAAAATCATATATAAAATCGTATACAGGGAAAACTCGGCGGGAAGCACGTCTCTGCTGATACCTCCGAGAAAAGGCACTTCTTTTCCGTGGCTCCAGAAGGTGCCTGTGTCCTTCATCATCTGGAACTGCGGGATAAACAGGTCCAGATTATCGTGAACCGCTATCACACTGTTTTCCCCGCAGATAAAAAACACAAGCCCCGCAAACAGTAAAAATCCTGCCGTAATTACCAGATACCACCGTGAAACCAGTTTTTTCAATGCTTCTTTCCTCACATTTCCTGCCTTTTACGTTCTTCCTTCTCACAGACCAGCGTAAGTCGGTATTCAAAATCCCTTCTGTTTTTCAACGCCATGTTGGACAAAATAAGTCCCGCAAAAAACGACTGAATGGCTGCCATCATAACAAAGCCGCAGACAATCAGCGTGGGAAATTTCAGAACCAGCCCCGTGGCTACATATTCCATCAGTACGGGAATGAAGAAAAGGACTGCGGCTGCCGCGAGCACCAGTGCAAGAATACTGAAAAAGCCAAAAGGCTTGTAATCCCGGTAAAGCCGGAAAATCATACCCAGAACCCGGAACCCGTCAGTGTACGTGTTTAATTTGGATACGCTTCCCTCGGGCCTGTCCCTGTATTCCACCACCACGTTTTCAATCTGCATATGGTTATACACCGCGTGAATTGTCATCTCCGTTTCAATCTCAAATCCCTTTGAAAGCACCGGGAAGGTCTTTACAAATCCGTAGCTGAACGCCCGAAATCCGGTCATAATATCCTTGATTTCACAGCCAAACAGACGGTTAATGCTTGCCCTCACCACAGAATTTCCCATGTTGTGAAAGGGCCTTTTGTTCTCTTCAAAATAAGTGGAGGAAAGTCTGTCGCCCACCACCATATCCGCGTTGTGATGCAGAACCTTGTCCGCCATTTCAGGGGCAAATTCCATGGGATAGGTATCGTCTCCGTCCACTATAATATAACAGCGGGCGTCGATTTCCCGGAACATCCGGCGGATAACGTTCCCCTTCCCCTGCATGTATTCTTTCCGCACCACCGCTCCTTCTCTTTTGGCGATTTCCGCCGTTTTATCCGTCGAATTGTTGTCGTATACGTAAATCACCGCTTCCGGCAGGGCCTTTTTACTGTCCCTTACCACCCTGGCAATGGTTTTTTCCTCGTTATAACACGGAATCAAGACTGCAATTTTGTCCATTTTATTTTTCCTCTTTTTCTGCATTCGGATATCAATTTCTTTTATTTTATCAGAGTTTATCAGGGAAGTCCAGCTATTGCCAAAAACCCGCTTATCCCTTATACTATTAAAGGTCTTAATTTTACCTGAAAGGAAATAACATTTACTATGATTCGGTTTATTTTAGTCGCTGCATTCGTTATCCTGTTCTTAATCCTGAGCATTCCCCTTTTAATAGTGGAATGGATAATCGGCAAATTCAATATGGATTTTAAGGGCAAAAGCTCCCTTGCCATCGTAAAATGGGCTTTCCGGGTTGTTTTATTCCTTGCCGGCACTACCATTATCGTAAAAGGAGAAGAGAATGTTCCGAAGGATGAACCTGTCCTTTACATAGGAAATCACAGAAGTTATTTCGACATTTTAATTACCTATGTGCGGGTTCCCCGGCCCACCGGTTATATTGCCAAAAGAGAAATGCTGCGGTATCCTTCCCTGGTAAACTGGATGAAAAATCTCCACTGTCTGTTTCTTGACAGAAACGATTTAAAGCAGGGACTGAAAATCATCCTGACAGCCATCGACAAGGTGAAATCCGGCATCTCCATCTGCATTTTTCCCGAAGGCACCAGAAACAAAGTCAATCATACCTTTATGGATTTCCATGAAGGGAGCTTTAAAATCGCGGCAAAAGCGGGATGTCCCATTATTCCCATGACCATCTACAATTCCGCCGATATTTTTGAAGACCATCTGCCCAAAATCAAAAAGACCAAAGTAATTCTGGAATACGGCAGTCCCGTTTACATCAAAGAGCTGTCAAAGGAAGACCAGAAAAAGGTAGGCGCCTACACGAAAAATATCATCATGGATACTTATTTCAGATTAAAAGAGGAAGCAGGTTTTTGATTACCTGCTTCCTTTTTGCAAAAATTCAACCACCTTTTCAAAATGCATTCCATGGGAAGCCTTTACCAGTATGGTATCTCCCTCTTTCAGAATACCGGAAAGCTCAGGTATCATTTTATCCCTGTTTTCAAAATAGTGTATTTCCGTTTTGTTCTTCTTATCCCTGCCGCTTTGTATGGCCATTTCATACATATTTTTTGAAAGCCCGCCCACGCAGATTAAGACGTCAATTTCCTTTTCCCGCGCATAGGACCCGATTTCTGCGTGAAGTTCCTCTTCTCTCTCACCCAGCTCAAACATATCCCCAAGAACCGCGACTTTTCTGCCCTCCGAAAGAGTCAGAAGACCAATAGCGGCCCGCATGGATTCCGGATTGGCGTTATAGCTTCCGTCTATCAGCGTGTAGCGGGAAAGAGACATCACATTACCCCTGCCCCCTACTTCCTCCACATTGGCAATCCCTTTTCTGATTTCATCCGCCGAAAGACCGAGCTGCCTCCCCACGCCAGCCGCCGCCAGCGCGTTTAATACCATATGCCCGCCCGGAAGGGGAATCTCCGCCGGAAAGATTTCCATAGACTGATTTTCCAGCTTTATGTGAATAACGGCCCGGGAACCGAACAATCCCCGTCCCTCCACGCCTCCGGCATAAATCTCATTCGAGGGATTTAAACCGAAATGCACCGCTTTGTGATTTTCCTTCTGCGAAATATTCGCAAGCAGATTATCGTCTCCGTTTACAAAAACATAGCCGTCGGGGTTCATAAAATCAAAGATTTCTGATTTTGCCTTAAAAATCCCCTCCCGGCTCCCCAGATTTTCAAGATGGCACCTGCCGATATTTGTCATAACACAGATATCCGGTCTTGCTATCTTACTTAACCGGTGCATTTCCCCGAAATCACTGATTCCCATTTCAAGAACGGCAATCTCGTGCTCCTCTCTCACGGATAAAACGGTGAGGGGCAGACCAATTTCGTTGTTAAAATTTCCGATAGTTTTCAAAACCTTATATTTTGTGGAAAGCACAGCCGCTATAAATTCCTTGGTGCTGGTTTTTCCAACGCTTCCGGTTATGCCTACCACTTTAACCCTTAGCTGACTTCTGTAGTATTCTGCAATCTCTTTTAACGCCTGAAAGGAATCCTTCACCACGATACAGGGGACGGGGCACTCCTTTGGAAGTTCTTCACAGACAATTCCCAATGCTCCCTTTTTTGCCACGTCCAAAATAAAAGAATGGCCGTCAACCCGCTCTCCCCTTGTGGCAATAAAAATGCCTCCCGGCTCCATTTTTCGGGAGTCAATCACCACGCAGGAAGCCTCAGCCCCGTTTAAAGGGACGTCTTTTTGCGTGCTGTCCACCCTGTACAAAGAGCCTTTGCAGGCTTTCGCAATATTTTCCAAAGTCATATTTTTCATAGCTTTTCTCATTCTCTTCTCTTCTTTTTTACATAGAGACAACGGTTCCGCGCAACCATTCCCTGCCGTCAGAATCAGGAAAGGGCGTTTTCAATAATTTTTTCACATAACTGTCCGAAATCCATTCCCACTGCCGCCGCTTCCTGGGGCAGAAGGGATGTGGGCGTCATTCCCGGAAGGGTATTGGCTTCCAGACAAAATACCCGGCCCGCCCCGTCCATCATAAAATCCATTCTGGCATAATTTTTAAGACGAAGGGCGTGGAACACTTTTTCCGCATACATCTGAATTTCTCCGGCTTTTTCCGGGGGAATATGAGCCGGACAGGTTTCAACGGTCGCCCCCGGCTGATATTTGTTTTTGTAATCATAAAAGCCTTCAATCGGAGCAATTTCGATTACCGGCAGCGCCTTTCCGTCAATCACTCCCACGGAAAACTCCCTTCCGTCAATAAACTGTTCCACAAGGGCCTCTTTATCGTACTTAAACGCCTCTTCAAGAGCACGCTCGTAATCTTCCTCTGTCTTTGCAATGCTGACTCCCACGCTGGAACCGCCGCAGCATGCTTTCACAATGCATGGAAAAGAAATTTCCGCACCGGCTTCCCCATGCCCTTTGTAGTCCTCTTTCTTAACGCACACACTCTTTGGCGTAGGGATTCCGTGGCAGACAAACAGTTCCTTGGAAAGACCCTTATCCATAGCCAGGGCAGAGCTTACATAATCCGTCCCGGTATATCTGATTCCCATAAGGTCGAAGCACGCCTGAACCTTTCCGTTTTCCCCGTTTTCCCCATGGAGCGCAAGAAACACCACGTCCGCCGCCTGGCAGATTCTTATAACGTTCGGTCCGAAAAAGTTCTTTTCCCCGTCAGGGCGCAGGGCCTTTATCTGCTCGATATCCGGATTTTCCTCGGAAACGGCTCCGATATCTTTTGCCCAGTCTCTCCCGGGAGCAAAAATCTCGGCGGCATCTGCGTCGTTTTCCCATTCTGCCTCTCTGTATCCCAGATACACGTCCAGAAGAACGGCGTCATGCCCCTTTTCCTTAAGCGCCCGGTAAATCATTACGCCGGAACTTAAGGATACATCCCTTTCCGTGCTGATTCCACCCGCCAGTACCACTACTTTCATATTTTATCCCCCATCTTCACTGCTGTTTTCATCACTTATTTTACATCTCCGCTTCTTTGGGCAAAAGAGAATATCCTGCCTCAAGCCTTGCAAAAAATGCTCGACTGATACCGCGCCGAGCATTTACATTTTTTCTTATTATACAGTTTTCTGATGATGAGGTAAAGAGAAAGTCTCGTCTGTATACACGATTTTTCCCTCTATTATGGTACACATGCATTTCGCCTCAACCCTAAGGGGCAGATTGTCAAAAATGGCGATATCCGCATCCTTTCCAATCTCCAGAGAGCCCACCCTGTTGTCCACACGGCAGATTTGTGCCGGATAAATGGTAATAGCCTTTAGGGCTTCCGTCTCCTCAAGCCCCGATTTTACCGCCAGACCGGCGCAGATAGGCAGCGACTGAATCAGGGACACGGGATGGTCTGTGGTGATTGCCGTCTTTACCCCGGCTCTGTTTAAAATCCCGATTGTTTTAAAAGCCATATTCTGGACTTCAATTTTGTTCCGGCTTGCCAAATCCGGCCCTACAATCGCCGGAAATCCCGACTTTTTTATGGCCTCCGCAATCAGATGCCCTTCGCTGCAGTGGTCCAGCGTCATATCAAGGTCATATTCCTTTGCGATGCGGATGGCCGTCTGGATATCGTCCGCCCGGTGCACATGGGCTTTCAGCGGAATTTTTCTCTCAAACACAGGAATCCAGCATTCATATCTGAAATCTTCATCCTCACGGTTCATCCCCGCCCGTTTTTTCTCAAAATACCGGCGGGCTTTAAACAGCTCTTCTCTGAGCATGGCCGCAATGGCCATTCTGGTAGCCGGCGACGTACCCTGCCCGGAATAGTTTACCTTTGGATTTTCCCCGAAAGCAACCTTCATGGCCGCCGGGGCAAGAACAATAAGCTCGTCAATGCTTCTTCCGTGGGTTTTTACAAAAGAAAAGGTTCCGCCCACCACATTGGCGCTGCCCGGTCCTATCATGGCAGAAGTAATTCCGGCCTTAAGCGCGTCGTCAAACGCGGCGTCCATAGGGTTGATTGCGTCTATGGAGCGGAGAAACGGCGTAATGGGATTAACCGTTTCGTTGCAGTCGTCGCCCTCCATCCCCTTTTTTTCCTCGGTAATTCCCATATGGCAGTGGGCCTCTATCAGTCCCGGCATCACGAGATATCCCAAAGCGTTTATCACTTCCGCGTTGTCCGGCAAAGGAAAAGGGGCTCCGTCTTTCATCGGCCCCAGTTCCTTTATCTTTCCGTTTTCAATGCCCAGATATCCCTTTTCCCAGACGTCTCCCGCCATTGTCAGTATTTTGCCGCCAACAATATATAACATAATCTATAGCCTTCCCGTTATGCCGCCTTTAGCAGCAGAAACAATTTATAAAATCTCTCAACCGTCTCAGCTCAACTTTGTCATGGGATTTACCGGTTCGCCGTCCTTGGTCAGCTTAAAGTAAACATTGGTTCCCTCAACGCTGAAATACTTGGTGGGCGCGGCAACTTCCGCAATCACATCGCCGGTAGCCACATAACTTCCCTCCGATACAAGGATATTGGTAAGTTGTCCGTAGGTCACTTCATATCCTCCGCCTAATTCCATGGTTACGCCGTTGCCTATCTGAGGGTCGGAAAATACGGAAATAACCTTTCCCGCGGAAGCGGCAGTGATTAAATCGCCCTGATTGGCCTGAATAATAATCGCCGGATTATATTTGTACTGCTGAAGTGTGGGAAAATAAACCGTCTTGTCCATACTGTAGTTTACCAGAATATTTCCCACAACCGGCCAGATTAACGTGTCGGAATCGCTGAAAGTCAAAGCGGGCTGCATAGCGGTTGAAAGAGCGGGCGTACCCTCGCCGGTTTCTTCCGCCGGCTGTTCCTCTTCCTTGTTTTCCCCGCTTTGTACCTCGGCGCTTTCTCCCGCGCTGCTTTTCTCCCCGGCTTCCTTCGCTTCTTTCGTTTCGCTTTCGCTCTCCGCTCCCTCCGACATGCTTTCGCTGTCAGACTCGTCCGGATTTTCTACTTTTTGGGAATTGGTTTCCTGAAAATAAGGGTCGTAGTCCAAATCATTGGTAGATATCTCGTTCCTTACGCTTTCCGCAAGAGTGCCTTCGTTTTCTCCGGCCCCGCCCGCGCTGCTGTTTTCAATCGCGCTTAAATCCACCACATATCCTTCATCTTTGTTTTTTCCGTCTCTGCCAAGCCACAATCCCGTGGCGGTGAGAGAACCCAAAACCAGTACTGCTGAAGCAACCATAAGAAATCTTTCTTTTGCAAGTCCATTTCTTCTATTTCTTCTCATCTTTCTCCTCCTGGAACTTCCTTTAAATTGTTCTTATGGTTAGTTTTTCCCTTTTTTCCTTGTTTATTCAAATTTTGTAATTATTACACTGTCAAAAAAATAATTCAATATCTCTATATAGTCGTCCCCCTCCTTCGCCATTTCATTGGCCCCGAACTGGCTCATTCCAAGCCCGTGCCCGACTCCCTTTACCGTGATATTTATGGTTTTGTCTTCCTCATTTAAATGGAAACTTGCGGAGGAAAGGCGGAAATTATCTCTGAACTGTTCCCCCGACACAAACTTTCCGTCCCGCAAAACATACAGTACATATCCCACGCTGTCCCTGTACAGCGTCATATCCGCTTCTTTCTCCACCGTGACTTTATCCTTATTCAGAATTTCCTCCTCCGTTATGGCAAAGGACATTGTTTCCTCCCAGAGCTTATCAAATTCCTCCTTCCGGTAGCTGACGCTGCTGGCATAATCCCCGGAGAGAAAATCCCTGCCGCACAGAACGCTCTTTAAATAAGGATACTCCCCGTCCAATAACTCCTTTGCATTTCTTGTGGCCCCGTTGCTCACCGCAAAATAGGCTCCGCTTACGGGATGGCCTTCATATGTAAGGCATATCCCTGCCGTCTCCGCCACGGCCATATACATTTCTTCCGAGACAGGCACACTTCCGTAATCCTTATCCTCCACTTTGATTTCACCGGCGCTGTTTTTTCCCGTACCGGATTCATAAAGCTGTGACAGCAGCACGGAGCGGATTAGGACTGCCTGGGCTTTAAGAGCCTCCGGTTCATATTCGTTACCGATGCTTCTTGCCATTTTGTCCGCCACATAGGATTCCAGAGGTATGGTTTCATATCCATAGGAAGTGGTGTTATTTATAAAAATACTTCCTTCCGAAAGACTTTCCTCCATCACCACGTTTTCGCTCTCCCCCTCCTTTACATTTCCCGATAAAAATGTGAGAAGATAAGGAAGAAGTAGCAAAAGCAAAAGAATCGTACCAAGATTTTTCGGGAAAAACCCTGGTACGATTCTTTTCTTTTTGACAGTTTGAAAGACTCTAAGTTTATTCATAAGACACCTCCGGACTATTTTATGCCGGAAGGCCCGTATTTTATACCATTTTTACTGCTTCCAGAGCTTTGCACAAATACTGCTTTTATGTAAGCTACATTGCCATATCATACAGCCACTTTTCATACTTGCCCTGATTTTTTCTTATTTCTTCCTGATTTTTTTGTTCGTGCAAAGCCAAATCCACATGCTGGACGCTTCCCACATCCCCGTTTTCATAGAGAAATACTCCGGTTTTGCGTATCACTCCCTTTGTCTCATTGTTCTCGTTCTTAAGAGCAAAATTGGTGTTGGCGTTTTGAAGACAGATAGCGCCGACTCCTTTTTCTGCAAGGGAATAAAGCTGCTGCTCACCGTTCTCGTCCATAACCCAGATTTTCAGATGCTTCCAGATTTCATCGTTCTCGTCGATAAACCCGTTGTGGTCTGTGTCGTAAGCCGCAAGGTCGGCAAATCCATCGCCCGATTTCGTTCCGAAAAGCTCCGAACCGTCGTTGATAATCCCATCGCCGTTTTTATCCAGCGCAAGATAACCGCTGCCTGCTCCAAGACGATTGATTTCATCCTTTTCTCCGTCCCCGTCCAAATCGAACAAAAACGTCTGGTCGGATAAATCCGCAATATTTCCGTTCAGGTTAATCACCAGAGGGTCGCACATGGTAACCTGTCTCACCGCTACGGTTTCTTCATAATATTCCTGAAAGCTGCGGCTCATTTCCAGATTAAGATTAAAGTTGATTTCTCTTCCGTCCGCACATTTGACCGTTCCCTGTGTTGAAAATCCGGTGGTTTCCGTTTCCGCATGATAATACTGGTTGCTGAAAGTAAAGGTTTTAACATTCACCTGCGTCATGGGAACAGTGTTTCCTGATGTTAATCCGTCCGGCACAAAACTACCGGAACCGGTATTACCGCTGTTCTCGCTAAAACCCTGTCCGTCCCCGCTTCCAAAGCGGTTCCTTCTTCTTTCCGGGAACAAAAGGTCAATCAGATAATTAATGCACTGCTGCCGGATTTCATTGAGCTGTTCCCGCACAGACGATACGTCCACATTTCGTACTTTACCGGAAGTAAACCTGTTTGTTCTGGCGTTCATCTCGCCGAAGGTATTCCAGAAAGCATCCCCTGAATTTCCCTGCTGCCCCTTTTCCTTTTTGGCATCGGAAGTTTCGCCTTCCGTATTTTTGTCTGAATTATTTCCCAGCAAAGTCCCGGTTCCGTCCATAAGACTCTGCCTCCCACTTGTTATAACTAATCTGCTTACCCTTCCTGAAACGGAAGAATAGCTTCTGGCGGATTCCATTCCTATTGTACCGGAATTTATTCGCATTCTTCCTCCTTACCGCATTTATTAACAGGTACTATGGCCATAAATATCTGTGATATATTTATCGACCTGGAAAATGATTCTATTAAGGATTTGAGGGAAATTCTTATTTCAAGAATAATAAAAGAAGGGTTTTCATATTTTTTAATGTAATCCTAAGCAGATATGGAAATAAGGATATGAAAAAAATAGTAAAGGTATTATTCGGAGTCTTACAGGGAGCGATTATCGGACTTGGAGCCGTTCTGCCGGGGATAAGCGGCGGCGTGCTCAGCGTTGTTTTCGGAATTTACAAACCTGCTATGGAATTTCTTTCAGACCCTGTCCGCAGGTTCAAAACACATATGCCAAAACTTTTTCCTTATTTTCTCGGATATGTTATCGGATTTATGGGTGTAGCCAATATTCTGGCTTTTTTTCTGGAAAAATATCCGGCTCCCTCCATCTGTCTTTTCGTGGGTCTGATTGTGGGAATGTTTCCTTCCCTCTGGCGGGAGGCGGGACTGCACGGCAGAAAATCCTCGTCCTTTATCTCCATGCTTACCGCCATACTTGTTATTTTCACGCTGCTCTTTTTGCTAAAGCAGACCTCCGCCGTAATCGAGCCGGATTTTATCTGGTATCTGTTCTGCGGCTTCTGCCTTGCGCTGAGCATCATTGCGCCGGGTATGAGCTTTTCCACTCTCCTTATGCCCATGGGACTTTACGCGCCCTTTGTTGAGGGTATAGGGCATATGTCTTTGGAGGTGTTAATCCCGGCGGGCATCGGCGGCCTGATTACCATTGCCTGTCTCTCAAAAACCGTAAATTCCCTGTTCGACAGATACTACTCCGTTACTTTCCATGCCATTGTGGGAACCGTCGTGGCGGCCACCTTTATGACGATTCCTTTTGAAAGTTTTCGTTCTTCCACTGCTTCCTGCCTGATTAATGTGTTTTTTCTTGCGGCGGGGGTGTTTATCGCCGCCTTGATAGATAAGATGAATTTCAGTTAATTTTGGTGTTATTGTGCAAAAAAATAAGCGCTTACCCGCAAAGGATAAACGCTTATTTATATCGCTTTCTTATTTTACATTTTCTTATTGTTATAATTTATGAGGCATCCTTTCAGGATAATCTCTCTCTCCTCCTTTGTGAGTTCTCCCAGCTTTAAGGTAAACTCACTTAAGGAATCCTCTCCCACCTTAAATGCCTTGATTTCAGCGGCTTCCTCCTCCACGGCCTTTCTGATGCCGGGGAAGAAAAGATAATCCTTATTTTTAAAGGGAAGCTCTCCTTCCGGAATCAGGAAAGGAAGCATACCCCAGTTAATCAGGTTGGAACGGTATCTCTTGGTGGCGTACTCGTTTGCAATGTTTGCCCAGCCGCCTAATACCTTCTGGCAGGAGGCCGCCTGTTCCCTCGCCGAACCGTCTCCGGGTTTTACCGCAAAGATGGTTGAGCCGAAACCGATATTTCCTCTTCCGACTTCGGGATAATCTTTATTTATCACCGCCATTACCGCTTTCAGTTCAGGCTTTGCTTCCAGAGGGCACTTATCCTCCATTACCGCCTTTTGGGCAGTCTGAATATCCTTTGCAAGCCCCACATAAGCGGGGTCTTTTCTGGACAGGGTAAATTCCGCAAGTCCTAAAGGATTGGAACGGTAGGATGAGGTTTCTCCGGAGGGAATCAACTCGTCCGTTGTGGTAACAGGGTCGTGAATCTCCGATACCACACGGAGCACCAGATTCTCAGGAAGCTCGGTCATCACCGGCCAGTCCTTGATGTTGGGGCCAAGCTGGATTTCCACCGAAGGGTCCGCCTTACCTTTGGAATCAAACACCCTGTTCGCATAAATGTTTGCGTCAAAATGATACTGATATCTGTTAATCTCTCCGTCAAACTCCGTAGCCGCCGTAAGCATTCCCTTGTTGGCCGCCGTAGCCGCAATCGAGCGGGCGTCCATAAGGGCCACCGATGAAATCTGTCCGTTCTGGAGCTTTGAGCCTTCCCTGTTGGGGAAGTTTCTGGTGGAATGGCGGATACTGAAAGCGTTGTTTGCAGGGGTATCCCCGGCGCCGAAGCATGGCCCGCAGAAAGCAGTCTTAAGTACCGCCCCGGTTTCGAGAAGCGCCGCCGCGCACCCGTTTTTAATCAGTTCCATATAAACAGGCATGGAAGCCGGATACAGGCTTAATGTAAATCCATCGGAGCCGATATAAGAGCCTTTCATTATATCAGCGGCCGCACAGATATTTTCAAAACCGCCGCCGGCACAGCCCGCGATAATTCCCTGGTCAACGTAAAGTTTTCCGTCTCTCACTTTATTTTTCAGAGTGAAGTCCACGGCTCCGTCTAAGGAAACAGCCGCCTTTTTCTCCACATCGTCCAGAATATCCAGAAGGTTTGCATTTAATTCTTCAATGGTATAGGTATTGCTGGGATGGAAAGGCATGGCAATCATCGGTTTTACCTTTCCAAGGTCAACGGTAATCATTCCGTCGTAGTAAGCCGCCTCTTTCGGATTTAACTCTCTGTAATCTTCGCTTCTTCCGTGAATCTCATAAAATTCCTTAATCACGTCGTCTGTCTGCCAGATAGAGGAAAGGCAGGTTGTCTCGGTTGTCATAACGTCGATACCAATTCTGAAATCAGCGCTTAGGGACGCCACGCCCGGTCCTACAAACTCCATCACCTTATTTTTTACATATCCGCTTGCAAAAACTTCTCCGATAATGGCAAGAGCCACGTCCTGGGGCCCTACGCCCTTTACCGGCTCCCCTGTAAGGTATACGCCTACCACTCCCGGCATACCGATATCATAAGTCTGCCCGAGGAGCTGCTTTACAAGCTCCGGTCCGCCCTCGCCAACAGCCATGGTTCCAAGAGCGCCATAGCGTGTATGGGAATCGGAGCCTAAAATCATTTTTCCGCCCCCCGCAAGCATTTCCCTCGCATACTGATGGATAACCGCCTGATGAGGAGGCACATAAACACCGCCGTACTTCTTTGCGCAGCTAAGACCAAACATATGGTCGTCTTCATTAATCGTACCGCCTACCGCGCACAGAGAATTGTGGCAGTTTGTGAGAACATAAGGCACCGGAAACCTTTCAAGCCCCGAAGCCCTGGCAGTCTGGATAATTCCCACAAAAGTAATATCATGGGAAGTCAGCTTGTCGAACTTGATTTTCAGCCTGTCCATATTCCCGGACGTATTGTGTTCTTTCAAAACACCATAAGCAATCGTCCCCTGCCTTGCCTCTTCTCTGGTAATTTCCTTCCCTGTCTTTTCCCTGACGGCAGAGGCAGCCTCCGCCCCGTCAGGTATAATTTCAGAGCCATTTACTAAATAAGCACCGCTTTCCAGTACCGATACCATTCTATTCCCTCCATGTTTCATCATCAATTCTTCTTCGGCAGCTCCACCTTATCCAAATGCCAGATTTCATCCACATATTCCTGAATTGTTCTGTCGGATGTGAACTTCCCGCTGCACGCCACATTCAAAATCGCGCTTCTTGCCCATCTCTTTTCATCCCGGTAAGCTTCTTCCACTTTCTTCTGCGCTTCCGCGTAAGCTCTGAAATCCTTCAAAATGAAGTACATATCCGCTTTTGAAGTGCTGATGGTGTTGAGCAGCGAATTGTAAAGCGTCCTGAACCTGTCAGGGTCATCGGGAGCAAAAGTCCCGTTGATAAGCTGCATCAGAACTTTTCTCACATCAGGGTCGTTATTGAAAATTTCCATCGGATTGTATCCGCCGTGATTTTCATAGTTAATAACTTCATTGGAAGAAAGACCGAAAATAAAAGCGTTTTCTTCCCCTACCTCTTCCACAATTTCCACATTGGCTCCGTCCATGGTTCCCAGCGTGAGAGCGCCGTTTAACATAAACTTCATGTTGCCTGTTCCGGAAGCCTCTTTACTTGCCGTAGAAATCTGCTCCGACACGTCGGAAGCCGCGAATATCAGTTCCGCGTTGGATACTCTGTAGTTTTCAATGAACACTACCTTGATTCTTCCCTTTACGTCAGGGTCATTATTCACCACATTGGCCACGGAAGTAATCAGCTTGATAATCATCTTGGCATTGTAATAACCTGCAGACGCCTTTGCGCCAAAAATAAAGGTTCTGGGATAAAATTCCATATCCGGATTGTCCTTCATCTGATTATACAGATACATTACATGAAGAATATTGAGAAGCTGACGTTTATATTCATGCAGTCTCTTTACCTGAACGTCGAAAATAGAACGGGGGTCTATTTCGATTCCGTTATGCTCGCGGATATATTCCGCCAGACGAACCTTGTTCTGGTACTTGATATTCATAAATTCCTGCTGGGCCTTCTCGTCGTCCGCATAAACCTTCAGCCTGTTAATCTGGGCAAGGTCTGTAATCCAGTCCGTTCCGATATGGGCGCTCACCCAGTCTGCGAGAAGCGGATTGCCGTGAAGCAGGAAACGCCTCTGGGTAATACCGTTGGTCTTGTTATTGAATTTCTCCGGCATCATCTCATAGAAATCCTTAAGCTCCTGATTCTTTAAGATTTCCGTGTGAAGCCTTGCAACGCCGTTTACGGAATAGCCGGCAGCGATTGCAAGATGGGCCATCTTAACCTGTCCGTCATAAATAATTGCCATCTTGCGGATTTTTTCCTGATTGCCCGGATACATTTCCTGTATTTTGAGAATAAATCTCCGGTTAATTTCTTCAATAATCTGATAAATTCTGGGAAGAAGTCTGGAAAACAGTTCAATAGGCCATTTTTCCAGCGCTTCCGCCATAATCGTGTGATTTGTGTAAGCGCATGTCTTTGTGGTGATGTTCCATGCCTCGTCCCATGTCAGATAATACTCGTCCATGAGGATTCTCATAAGTTCTGCCACGGCTACTGTGGGATGCGTATCGTTTAACTGGAAGGTAGCCTTCTCATGGAACTTTTTAATATCATCATGGAATCTCATATATCTGGCAACCGCCTCCTGAACGGAAGCAGAAATAAAGAAATACTGCTGTTTTAAACGGAGCTCTTTTCCGGCATAGTGATTGTCGTTCGGATAAAGAACTTCAACGATATTTCTTGCGAGATTTTCCTGCTCTACTGCCTTCTGATAATCTCCCTTGTCAAAGGAGTCAAGCTGGAAGCATTCTACAGCCTCCGCGTCCCAGATGCGGAGCGTGTTTACAATACCGTTGCCGTATCCCACAATGGGAAGGTCGTAGGGAACAGCCTTAACGCTCTGGTATCCCTCCTGTACGAAATTGCTTCTTCCGTTTTCGTCAATGCGGACACTCACATAACCGCCGAATTTTACCACCTTTGAGTATTCAGGTCTTCTGAGTTCAAAAGGATTTCCGTCCACAAGCCAGTTGTCCGGTACTTCCACCTGATAACCGTCTCTGATTTCCTGCTTGAACATACCATAGCGGTATCTGATTCCGCATCCGTAAGCCGGATATCCAAGGCTGCTTAATGAATCCAGAAAACACGCGGCAAGACGTCCTAAACCGCCGTTTCCAAGAGCGGCGTCAGGCTCCTGGTCTTCAATCACATTGAGGTCTAATCCCAATTCGTCCAGCGCTTCCTTTACGGGCTTATATGCGCGCAGGTTGATGATATTGTTCCCAAGAGCGCGTCCCATCAGAAATTCCATGGACATATAATAAACCATCTTGGGGTCCTGTTTTTCGTATTCCTTATGGGTAACCATCCAGTTGTCAATCACAACGTCCTTGATGGTATGAGCCACCGCCTGGAAAATCTGCTGCTGGCTGGCTTCCTCAAGAGTCTTTCTGTATAAGGTTTTTACATTGGCAATCACATTCTTTTTGAATGTATCCTTGTCAAAAGCGTTGAATACCGGCGCCTGTTCGGCCTTCTTACGTATCATTATCTCTCCTCCCATTCCTTTCGCGTATGATTTTATGTTTAAATTTTGGAATAGCCAAATCCGTTTGCAAAAGCGTCAATTTCTTTTCCGTCTCTGCAAAGCGAACATCCTTCAGGGTCATAGCTCTTATAATCAGGAATATCACCGATATTGAATAATGAATTAATGGGGATATCCATCAGTTTATTCGCGGCGCTGAATATTGCGCTGATTCCGCTGATTTTTGCTCCGTAATATTTAAGGGCCCTGCTGGCTTTTATAATCGTCTGTCCGGTTGTAGCCGAAGCCATAAGTAAAAGCACATTCTTTCCCTTAATCATCGGAACCATATTTTCCCGAAGAACAAGCTGGCCCGAATTTACATACTCGGGAGTTATGATGTAAATCGTATTGTGGGAATTCATGGAATAGATTCCCGCCTTTGTCAAATCCTCAGCCAGAAAAGCTCCGATGATTTCGCAGCCGTCGATGCATACGATTGTATCCACTATCGTCGTTGCGGATATCTGTTCGCTTAAAGCCTTTGCCGCAGCGCTGGCTTCACTGAGCCTGGATTTCAGAGTCGTCATATCCAGAAAATAATTTACATGGGAATTTGGCGTAACAAAATGTCCCGGTATTGCCTTAAGCACAACATTAGGGTGCCGCTTTGATTTGATATGTATGGTTTCCTGCATAAGAATACCTCCCTCTTTTATGATACACGTATGTGTATGGATAGGTGTACAGTAACAGTATACACCTATCCCAAATAATATGGCAACAATTGTGTAAATTTCTTCCTGTTATAAAGTATAGCTGTTTAAATATTTTTCCTGTTCCGGCGTAAGAACGTCAATTTCTTTTCCAAGGAAGGAAAGTTTTCTCTTCGCCACATCTTTGTCAACGGCTCTGGGAACGTCAATCAGTTTTTCCGTAAGCTCGCTGCCGTGTTCAACCAGATATTTTGCGGAAAGCGCCTGAATGGCAAAGCTCATATCCATAATTTCCGCAGGATGTCCGTCGCCGGCCGCCAGATTCACAAGTCTTCCCTCCGCCAGAATGAAAATCCACTGGCCGGTAGGCAGTTTGTAACCCATGATATTTTTTCTCTGCTCTCTTGTTTCCACCGCGATTTCACGGAGCCTTGCCATATCGATTTCGCAGTCAAAATGGCCTGCATTACATAAAATCGCTCCGTCCTTCATTACCTTAAAGTCTTCCTCGTCAATTACCTTATCGCAGCCTGTAACCGTCACGAAGAAATCGCCTACCCTGGCCGCCTCGTTCATAGGCATAACGTCGAATCCGTCCATAACAGCCTCAATTGCCTTAATCGGGTCGATTTCCGTAACGATAACCCTTGCGCCAAGACCTTTTGCCCGCATGGCAGTACCTTTACCGCACCATCCATAACCTGCAACCACCACGATTTTACCCGCAACAATCAGATTCGTGGTACGGTTAATGCCGTCCCATACGGACTGGCCAGTGCCGTAACGGTTGTCAAATAAGTGCTTGCAGTCCGCATTGTTTACGCGGACCATAGGGAATTTCAGCTCCCCTGCGTTGTTCATTGCTTCAAGACGGATAATTCCCGTGGTAGTCTCCTCACAGCCGCCGATGATATTAGGAATCAGCTCTGGCATCTGTGTATGAACCATATTCACCAGGTCCCCGCCGTCGTCAATGATAATGTTGGGGCCTGCTTCCAGTACGTGGCGGATATGGGTATTGTACTCTTCCGGTGTGCAGTCATACCACGCGTGCACCTCAAGTCCGGCCTTTACAAGAGCCGCGGCCACATCGTCCTGAGTGGATAAGGGATTGGAGCCTGTCACAAACATCTGCGCTCCCCCGGCTTTCAGAACCAGGCACAGATAAGCTGTTTTTGCTTCCAGATGAACGGAAAGCGCAATTTTCTTTCCCTCAAAGGGTTTCGTCTGGCTAAATTCCTCCTCCAGTGTACGAAGCAAATCACAATTTCTTTTTACCCACTCGATTTTTCTCTCTCCGGACTTAGCCAGATTGATGTCTCTGATTTCACTGTTCATTTCTTACATGTCCTCCTAATATGATATTTTGTTAAATCAGGCGGCAAATAAAGGCCCTGCCTGTAAGGTTCCGTTATTATTTCAGCCGTGTGATGATTTCATTTACTTTCTTATAAATAAGCTCCTCGTCCATGGTTAAAATTTTTCTGTTTTCCATGGTTACCTTTCCGTCTATGATAACGGTTTCCACCTCGGAGCCGTTAGCGGAATAAGATAATCCGGCAATCAGGTTATTTGTGGGCATTAGAGAAGGATTATTCAAATTTAAAATGGCAATATCCGCCTTTTTCCCCTCCTCAAGAGTTCCCGTTTCCTTTTCAAGCCCCAGCGCCCTTGCGCCGTTTATGGTCGCTATCTTAAATCCCTCTTTTGCACTGATACACTGCGGTGTTTTATTTACCCCCTTATGAATGAGTGTAAGAAGATTCAGTTCATGGAACATGTTAAGGCTGTTGTTGCTGGCCGCTCCGTCCGTTCCAAGACAGATATTGATACCTTTTTCCATCATTGCGGGAACCGGCGCAAAACCGTTTCCAAGCTTCATATTGCTGGCCGGATTTGTCACTACGCTGACATTTTTCCTTTTTAAAATGTCCATATCGCTTTCCGTAATCTGCACGCAGTGGGCAGCAATGGCAGGTACGTCAAACAAACCGTTCCTGTCCGCCATTTCAATAGGAGTACATCCGTATTTTTCTTTAATCTGCTCAATCTCGCTCACGCTTTCGGAAAGATGCACATGAATCCTCATGTTATTCTTTTTCGCTTCCTCCGAAACGATACGCATGTAAGCGTCGTCGCAGGTATAAGGGGCGTGAGGTCCTAGCATAAAGGTGAGCCTGTCGCAGTCCTTTGCCGCGTCCCTCTCCTCGTAAGCCTGCCGCAGCCGCATCTGTCCGCCTTCGTCGTCACCGCTTCCCACAAGCCCCCGGCTTATAACTGCTCTCATACCGGACTCCTTCACCGCTCTCGTGGTCTGGTGAATATTCATCTGCATATCGCTAAAGCAGGTGGTACCGCTTTTCATCATCTCAATAATGGCCAGACATGCTCCCCAATAAGCGTCCTCGTCCGTCATTTTCTGCTCAATGGGGTCAATGGTTCCGAAAAGCCAGTCCATAAAACTTAAATCATCCGCCACATTTCGCATAAACGACATATAGGAATGCGTATGACAGTTGATAAAGCCCGGAATGGCAAGTCTGTCCTTTCCGTCGATTACCTTGTCGGCCGAAAAACCTTCGGGCTCTCTGCCAATGGAAATTATCTCATTTCCTTCTATATAAATACTGGTTTTCCTGATTATGTCCTCGTTTCCTTCCGGCAGTATTGCCATAATATCTTTTAAAAGTATTCCCATGATTCCTCCTCTTTTTATTCCGGTTCCGCTACGGCACATCCGGCACACTTCAAAGATTTACAATATTCCTGTTTTCTCCGTTGAGAAATGCTTCAATGTTTTTACACACTTCCGAAACACATCTGGTTCTCGCTTCAATGCTTGCCCACGCAAGATGAGGGGTGATGATTAATTTGCTGCTGTCCATGATTTTTCCCAGAGGATTGCCTGCCTTAATAGGTTCCGCTCCCAGCACATCCAGTCCGGCTCCCGCAATGTAACCTTCCGTGAGCGCCGTATATAAGTCCTCGTCGTTTACCACAGGTCCTCTTGCCACATTAATTAATATTGCGCTTTTTTTCATCTTTTTAAGCGCTTCCAGATTGATTAAATTTCTGGTCTTATCGCTCAGAGGGCAGTGCAGGGAAAGAAAATCGGATTCCGAAAGAAGCGTGCCTAAGTCCACCCTTTCATATTCCGTGCAGGTACTGCTGCCAGAGGCCGAATAGAAAATCACCTTACATCCGAAAGCCTCTGCGATGGATGCCACCTTTCTTCCGATATTGCCCATTCCCACGATTCCCCAGGTTTTTCCTGCAAGTTCCGTAAAGGGGATATCGAAGTTCGAAAACCTATCCTGGGCCCCGTAAGCGCCGGATTTTACATATTCGTCATAGTGACGGAGCTTTTCAAGCACATAAAAACAAAGGGCAAAGGTATGCTGCGCTACCGCGTCAGTGGAGTAATTTACCACATTTGCCACTTTGATTCCTCTCTCTTTACAATAATTGAGGTCAATGTTGTCGTAGCCTGTGGCAAATTCACAGATTAATTTTACATGTTCAGCGTCTTTCAAAGTATCCTTATTTAAAGGCGCTTTATTTGCCACAATAATTTCCGCATCCTTTACCTTTTCTTTCACATCCACAGCCGTAGTATTCGGATAGACTGTTGTTTCCCCCAGGCTTTTAAGCTTGTCCACAGAAACATCCAAACCTACGCTGTTTCTTTCCAAAACGACTATCTTCATAAGCAGTTCTCCCGGATATCTGTTTTTTAAGTACTTAACCATTATATATAAATTATTTCACTTTGACAACAAGGCATTAAATTTGATTTTTCTCTGCTTTTTTCAGCTACCTGTATTTGCATCCAATTATTTTTCAAAAACGCTTTCTTTATAAAAATTTATAGAAAATTCAGTTTTCAAAAGATATTGTCCTATGTATAATTGAATTAATGAAAGAAGGTGTATATTTGAATAAAACAGAACAAACACATAAGCAGGATTTAGAACGCTTAAACTTACTTCGCTATATTGACGAATTCTATATGTAAATGGTAAATACAGAGGCAGTGACAATATTGGAAAATTAATGCATGATTTTTCATGCCCTAATCCTGATGATATGAATTATGAGGTACTTGCCAAAAGAGCAAGATATTTTAAACGGGATGAGAAAGGAGTAGCCTACATGTGTAAACTTATGGAAGATATGAGGAATGAGGCATCTAGAAAAGCAGAATACAATAAAGCAAAAAAAACAGCAATTTATCTTATAAAATTAGATAAAATGTCTTTGGAAGAAATAGCAGAAGCTACAGAATTATCTCTTGAAACGGTTAAAGAATTAGAAAATATATGAATGCGGCGGTATAAGTAAAAAACGCCAATATTTTTTATAGAATCCTCGCGGCAGTCGCCAAATGAAATTTGTATTGAAAGCAGTCACTTGGCTCGTTGCTCGCGAGAATCAATATTTATTTCAGATACAACCGTGCATATTCTCTGGCATCCTCAAATATCTCAGCCGCCGCTTCCGGCGCCTTATCCAGTGTACCGTCCACAATTGTAATCGTAGGAATGATACCTTTTCTCAAAGGGCATCTCTGAATCGGATTATAACCTAATTCGTGAGCTCCGGTGCTTCCTCTTGAAACATCCCCAAGGCATAAATGGCCAAATCCCCGGGCATAAGTGTCAAACATAGGAGGATAAGCCTCGTCATGCCAGTGAAGCTTTCCCCTGGTATGCCCGCACTGCAGAAGGGGAATGCAGGATGCAATACCATCATACCATCCCTCTCCTGCCAGAAGCATCTCAGGATTATATTGTTTAAAACGACTCATAAGCTTCTTTATACCGTCATACAGATAATGATTCGGGTCATTCATCCATACCGCCGATATATCAAAGAAGGCAGCGTCAAAACCATACTTTTCCATAAGGCCTGTAACCTGACCGTATAAGCGGTTCTGCCATCTGGGAGCAGCCGGATTTAAATTCCGGTTGGAATTGTGGTCATAATGACGGGAACCGTCCCAGTCCACACTTCCGCCGTATACACTGCCTGCAGGACCCCGAAATTCAGAAGGAGCGCCCCATTGCTCATAACCGTCAAAATGAGTTCCCACCAGATTAATTCCAAACATAGGCATAATATGAACGCCAAGTTTTTTTGCCCCTTCGCATAATTTACTGAAACCTTCTTCTCCTCCCATACGTTCGTCGGGAGTATAATTTCCATATTTCCAGTAGTACCGCCCTTCCCATTCCGGAAGATAAGCAAGAACACGGCGTCCTTCTATCTGAGAACAGATTTTTTTCAGATTTTCCAATACTTCGGCATAATCGTTAAAAATATATCCGGTCCAGTGCTGACAATGAATGGAAGCAATCAAGGAAATATCTCTTGCCCACTCCGGTACATCGGTTCTGCTTTCCCATGGAGACAGCCCATAACTTTTCTCTACATGAAGTCTGTGCGGTTCGTAGATTTCTTCAAGACTCTTTCCATAACCGATTTTCCATGAAGGAGACTGGATACAATTTGTCATTTCTGTTGCCTTTTCCTCAAATATCAACTCAACATTGATACCATATTCAGAAGGCACAAAAACAAACCATTTATCTCTGACCATATTATCCAGAGATTGAAAATAATAACTATCAGTATTTTCCGGTTGGTATCGTCACCATTAGCACTACATTAAACAGCCTACAATCCCCAGAAATGTATGGTAACTCCACATCCCATTGCAAAAGACAAGCACTTCCTCTGCGATATATCCTTTAAATATGTTGATGGATTCTTTTTGCGCGAAAAAATACCAATTCATTTACTAACTAACAACTTTCTTATATCTCCCAACACTTCACACATTTCCTGAACTTCTTTTTTGAAAAAGAAGCGAAAAGCTCTATCCGAGTAAACCGCAGGAAGTTAAAAACTGACCCGTATGGAGGCGTAGTATTTATAGATATGATTTTATGAAATATCTTCAAAAAATTACATGTTGTGTTTACTTTTCTTGCATATTTCCATTTCTTAGACTATTTGGAACTTTAGGTTCATAGGAAGCACCAAAACATAAAAAACCAGCCCCTATCTCTGCAATTTTTTCAAGTAAAGATAAAAATAAGTTTATCATAATTAATCTCCTTTCTATTACCTCATTTTTCGCATAGCAGTACATTTTTAACCAGAATCTTTCTTAACTTGTCTATTTTGCAAGACCAGATATAACTCAATATTTCGAGAAATTATCTATAAATATCATACCAGCAACTATCATTGTCGTAAAAATTGCTATATTAATAAATTCACACTGCTTAAATAAGAATAAAATAAATATTACAAAAATTTCTATAAACTGTATACGATGCATATATAGTTTATTGCGTTTTAATAAATCTTCTTTTAGCGGATTTATTTTTGACTTACAAGGGGCATTAAAAAATATATAGCATTCTGATATTCCTAAAATAAAAAAAAGTGCTATAAAATTCGTTATTTTAGGAAAAATGTTAACACAAAAAATTCCAATTATATTTGATAAAATCAAACATTTTACATGTGTTTTTGCATGATCCCCCCCTGCCACTGTTC
>OFFT01000553.1_pt1 | contig 26868 bp, 33 predicted proteins | sample 1521581 | NCBI WGS metagenome assembly OFFT01 (sample SAMEA3504084, study PRJEB24116) | mouse gut metagenome | biome: mouse gut; feature: mouse-associated habitat; material: faeces | place: Denmark | collected 2011
CAGAAAATACAAGGGATACAGCGATTGTTTAATCTACTAACTGTCAAAGACAGGACCTTATATCCTTTCCATGTAAATACAAATATGTTGATTCATCAACACAGATAAAAGACTTTGTTTATACATTTCATTTTAGAGGATATTTGAAAGAATACAAGATAATATGAAAATGCCAATAATACACATACAAAAACACAAGTGCTTTTGTAAACGAAAACATTAAACAAAGGAGTTGAAAAAAATCAATAAAACAGCTCTGTGAACCAAATACACACCCACAGAGCTGTTTTAAATATACCACATCATATACTCATTCACAAAATGACTATTTTCCTATCACCATCCAAAATATCTTTTTTCCAATGAATAGGAAAAATATCACCAACAAAATCTTTATCAATCGTATCATCTGCTGCAAAAATCAAAGACGCAACATCTAAACGATGATAGCCATCACCATTTCCCACCACATCATTCACAAAAACACACTCCTTTGTAAACAAAAAAAGACATCGCTCGGTCACTTTTATTTTACCGATATGTCAGAACCGTCACATATCATCATCACTTGGTCAATTTTATTTTATCGACGTATCAGAACCATCATACGTCATCATAGTAAAATGTCTTTCCTACAATCATATACAAAAATCAAAATTTTGTCAACTCAAAACCACGATTTAAAAATACATTACCATTACCATAAATAGTGTATCATAAATCTATTTGTAAATCAATCAAATAGAACGTCATATACGCCGATTTAAGCCATGAAAACAACACAACTATAAACTTATACACACAATACAATAAAACAGCTCTATGAGCCAAATACACACCCACAGAGCCATTCCTACATCCCTATCTCTCTAACTTATTCGTAACCCACATACATTTAAAACCCACAAATACATTGATAAATACCCATACGTGATGTTATAATACACATAAAAAGCACGAGTGCTTTTGTAAACTAAAACAAGGAGAACTAACATGTCAAAACGAAAACTAATACCGACACTCCAAAGTGAGAAAAAATATCAAATCAAAAACAGCATTTATCATAAATTACAAGTAGATTTTGCATACAACACAAACCATATCGAAGGTAGTAAACTATCGCCAGAACAAACAGCATCAATCTACGACAGCAAAATCATCAGCGGTGAAGGTATTCTGATTGATGATATCATCGAAACAAAAAATCACTTCCGATGTTTCGACATCATATTAGAACACTACAAAGAACCGTTGACAGAAAAATTCATAAAAAGTCTGCATAAACAACTCAAAATAGAAACATTCAGTGCCATGTCACCAGATGCTGTCGTTGGTGATTACAAAAAATACCCAAACATCGTACAAGGCGCAATTTCAGACATGCAAACTACACCACCAAAACAAGTGCAATCAGCAATAAACCAACTCTTACAACAATACAACAGTAAAAAACACCATACATTTGACGAAATCTTAGATTTTCATGCACAGTTTGAAAAAATACATCCATTTTACGACGGAAACGGTAGAGTTGGACGTTTAATCATGTTTAAAGAATGCCTGAACAACAACATAGTACCGTTTATTATCACAAACAATTACAAAGACTATTATTACAGAGGTCTCAGAGAATGGCAAAATGGCAAAGAGAAAGGATTTCTGAAAGATACTTGCGGACTCATGCAAGACCATATGAAGCAAATCATGGATTATTTTGAAATCAGCTATTCAGGAGACCAACTCACATCCAGAGAAGAACTTGTTGCTCAAGCCGAAACGCTAACAACTAATATTGATATGACAAATACAAACGATGGGCTAGATGGTCCAAAATGAACACAAACAGCTCTGAAGGGTGATTAAACATCCTCAGAGCTGTTTGTGTTTACTTCTCTAACTTATTCGTCACACCATCTGTATGACTTAACCCACCATACTGAGTAATCGTATACGGAAACAAAACCTCTGCAATATCGTTATTTATCACATCTACACCAGCATTCACACCATCCGGTGTACTATTCCTCACATTCTGAGCATTTTCAGCAACATATCTTGACACAGGAGCTTGTATCACATTATACCTACCTGCAAACAGGTCATCTAACCGATTCGTACCAAACTTAGAAGAACCATTTGTTGATACCATTAAATTATAACTATGCGAAACACCCGCTACATCAGTGCCACTAATCATATACATAAACGATGGTGCAGCTTCGCCGTTAATAATATCACTGACACGACTATCCAAAACAATCGAAACTCGTTTCATGTAAAGAACCACTTGATTTGTTGCAGACAACTGATTATATGTAATCGTGAACGCCGTATCAGAAGATTTCACGTAACCAGCAGGAACCTCTGTCATTACCCAACGATAATCAAACCAGTGAAGGTCATCTACTGTAATCTTACCATTGTTACTTGTCGTCCCTGATGTCACATCTATCCAAACACCGTTTACTTTCTTCTGCAACTTCATCTTTACGCCAGATACCGGATTTCCAGTTTCTTCGGATATGACTGTAAGGGTCTCGGTGCCAAGCTTCTTACGCCACTGTGCATATAAAGTAATTTCGGCGTCATTATACGGCACAAGATTTGTTACGACTTCTTTATCTTCATAATCAACACCGCTGCCATCCGACTTCGTATTCCAGCCTACAAATTCATAACCTTCACGTTTATACTCATTCGTCCTTAAGTTATACTCCGTATCAAAATCAAATACAGAATCAGCCATGCTGCCAGTTACCGTATTCTGTTTAAACTCACCCGTTTGATGTCCCGGATTGGAACCAGCATTTTTATCATAATGTACAATATACGGACATGTAATCGTAACCTCATCTGTATCCTGCCTCGTATTACAAATTGTTGTATAGGCTTTATTCTTAACACCATTCTTACGAACAATCGCTTTTATCTGCAAATAAAACAGCCCTATGAGCCAAACACAAGCTCATAGGGCCACTCTTATCAATCAATATAGCAATTCAAGAACACTAACACTTCTTAATGACAAAAGTTCCAATATTTTTTATGCATACGCACAATAATAGATTCTCACGTATTTGTAAGATTAGCAACAATTAAGTTTTATTCAGTGCGTGAACATTGGCTTACAGGCCTTCTTTCCATTCCGGTATAGAATTCTTGCAAATTGTCTGGCGTACACATTTTGGCTTTGTCATAGCTTGCTGTGTATCGTGGGTTCATCCATGATGTCAAATGAAATTCCTGAATCAGCATTTCCGGGTAATCCAGTTTTGTCCCAGTTCTGCGGTTCTTCGTATGGTCGGAACAATCCCAGACAGGGTTGTCTTTCATCAATGTCCGGAAATCCTTTTTGAAGGTCACGCTGCTGCTTACAGCGCCCTTTGGATTGTTTCTTTCATACCACGCCCGGTATAAATCGTACAGGAATGTGTACGGAACTAAATCCCATGAAAGCCGTGGGACAATTTCTTTGATGAACTGCCGCACCGGGTCATTGAAGTCCTTGTATTCAGCCAATGCTGCTTTACAGGCATCCGGTACAGATAACGTATAGTTATCCATGTGAAGAACACGATACAGAACGTATTCCAATACTTCAATACGATGCAAATAATCGTGTTTAATGTATTTGCGTTCTGCCCCGGTAAAACACTTTGTGAACGGGATGAAGAGCTGGCGTCTCCAAAATGAGTCTGATTTATCTTTAATCCTTGGCATTTCGTTCAAACACTGTACCATGAATCCGTAGAACCTGTAGGAAATTGCCTGTTTGAACTTACGGTTGATGCTGATGGCGTCGTTCGTGATGATTGCTTTTAAGTTTGCAGCTTTATCAATATACGTTCCAACATCATTCTCATCAACGATAATGGCGGTTGCTCTTGTCAATGGCTCTAACATGAAGTCTTTACCCATATCGGAGAGCGGGATAGAAGCAAAGCTGCCGTCTCCGCAAAGTTGCCGCATCAGTTCGCAAAGGGTTCCTTTTCCGTTGTTTCCGGTTTCAGAATAGAACCAAGCGGATTTATTCCAAGGTACGTTCGGTCTTACGATGGCTCCCAATACTTCCCAAAGTACGTTTACAATATCAGGGTCATCAGATAAAGAATGCATCCAGCTTTCTACATCCCAATTGGTGTTGTCATCCGGATTATGAATCGTAATGTTTTGTGCATTTGGGTTGTAGTTAATCCTTGACTTTGCCATAAATACAAGGTCTGGTGTAAATGGGAGTAATTGTTTGGTATCAAAATTAAAAATCCCGTTATTGACGGCAATGAGATTTGGTTCATGGCAGCATTCTTTACGTGGAACCATATCACGTAATGCTGTCATAAATTCGTTAAATTCTCTTGTAGTAAGTTGATAATTATAACTGCGGGCTAAATTTCGGAATACTTCATCGTCTGTCACATAAAGCCCTTCGTCCAGTCCTTCGGATTGATAAATTGCCAAAAGGTCATAGGAGCTGTCAGCGTTGGTTCCGGCTGTGGCAATCCGGCATACAGGATATAAGTATGCTACGATTTCAGCAATTTGTTGGAACCCTAAGGCAATCGGAGGTTTCCATTTACGTTCTCCGTCCTCTAACATTCCATTTTGTGCATTGATTACCGTTCGAATCTCTGATAATAAGTCCGATTCAATTCTCGCTGGGCTTGGAGGATTGTCACGGTCTAAGTCAAAGAGGTATCCTTCTGTTGTAACACGCAGCACATCACTCATTGTATGTTCCATAATTGCACACCCCTTTCTTATTATTGATAATAGAAATGTCTTCTTGCAAAGTGTTTAATTGCCCTTCCCGTTCCAGGCGGTTCAGGTCAAATATCAGGCGCATAGTCTTTCGATACACCGTCAGCGTCTTTTTTGTATATGGATGGCTTTTGCCGAGGCTGTTTGCCATCACAACGTAGAAGTCAAGAGCTGCCTGGCGGCTGGCTTCAAGTTTCGCGGACATTTTCTCCCGGTCTGCACGGGATACAGTGTAGTTTTTTACCATCATCTGTTGATATCCTTTCTTGTAAATTTTTAATTGTTGCAAGGTTAGGCTTTGTGATAAATCAAAAAAAGCCGCAAGCGCATCTAACACAATCATCATTTTGTTGTGTTAAATGTACTTGCAGCTTTGTAGTCTCGTGTTCGTTTTTATTTCAGAACGGCTTTGCACTGACATCGGAGCTTGTACGGAGCCTATCTATTTTTCGGCCATAGCTTCCTACACTATGGCATCCACCGGGGAGATTATGAAACATCTGCCCCGAACCGTACTTGCAATCTCACAAGATTTTCTGTATTCGATTTTTGATTGTACCAACATCATACACTCCAAAAAACAAATTGTCAAGAAATATTTTCGATATATTTCTATATATTCAATATTATGCGATATTATTCAAGTAATATCATGTTTATTCAATGCTAAATTGACTTTTACATATGATTTTGTTATAATATTATCATGAAAAGCATGTAAAGGAGTTGATGGTTATGGGTAAAAATAGAGTACAAAAAACAATAGAACAGATGCGCATTGAGATGGATGTTAGCCAAGCAGAGCTTGCCAAAAGAATTGGTATGACACCATCGAATTTTAATAAGCGTTTAAGTACGGGTAAATTTTCTTATGATGAGTTTGTTGCAATCGCTGATGCACTTGGTTGTAAGTTTTATTTTTATTTTGAACCAGTACAAGCGCAGGTACAGGCAATAGAAAATCAGTAAAAATGATTGTTGCAGGTATGCTTTTGCTGTTTACAGGCCGGGGCAGCGGCGGCTTTCTTTCGCATTTTTGTCTTTATAGCTTAGCCGCCGCATCCCCCAGGGAATCCCCCTTATGGGGGGGATTCCCTTTTAATCTTCAATAATGAAATCTTTGATTGTATAGCTGTCCGCGAACTCGTTATTTTTCCAAAAGGCGTACTCGGCTGCGATATCAATTTCTGAAGTATAGTTTAGAATAAACGCAGCCAGCCGCTTGTCACATGGTATTTTATGCACTTCGTACGCATCGTCATCGTCTTCATACTCATCATCATATGCATCTTCACATAGGTAGAAAGTAAGAGTATTTGCTCGTTCACAGAAAGAGATGGTTTTAATTTCATGTACTTCAGCTCCAAAAGAATCTTTATCGCTGTCAATCATTATGCCGCTTCCAAAATATCCAATGTCAAAACGCTCATCTGGGTTATTATCATTTTGAATAATGATTATAGGCATATTAAAATCTGGCAGATTAGAAAGTTCTGGAAATTCTTTTGGTCTGTATACCACTTTCAAATCCAAGTCTTCGGTGTCTATGGTAATCCATGCCGTATATGCCTGACGGCCTGATTCAAAATGATATTTTCTTTGTATAGTATTCATTTCTAAATTTTCTGTTTTCATGGCGTTTGCGCCTCCTTCTTTGTTTGTTGTAATTGTGAAATTTTTATTGTTGGTCATTAGTTTTTCTCCATTTCTCCCCGCCACGCCGCTAGGACAGTGCATTTAATTTTTCATTGGTTGCGGATTAGCCTGCATTTGCAGGTCGGGGCAGCGATGGCTGTATGAGCATTTCCTTTTATGGAACGCTCACCGCCGCGACCCTGCTCTGCTTACGGGCATAGCCCCCCCTATAAGGGGGAGATTTTTAATCTTCGATAACAAAATCCTTGATAGTAAATAGGTCATCCGTGACTTCATGCTCGCTATCAAAGTCAACCAAAGAAACTACATCGAAAATCTCACAATAGTAGCAGATAAGAGTAGCCAACAGTTTGTCGCATGGCACGTCATAGTATTTTGCATCTATAATATCGTCTTCTTCCTCTTCGCACAAATCTTTTTCACTTGCGCTGAGTGGAAGGACGTTTTTCTGCTTATCAAAGAAAATGGTTCTCAAATGAGAGTAATCTCCTTCGAAGTAGCCCAGATAACAGTCAAGCCATATACATGTACCGCCGCCACCACCATCAATATTGTAATACTTAGTTGGATTATCATCATTTTTAATGCTGATTGGCGGCAGTGTCCTATCAATGACTTCCATGTCAGCATCCAAATTGATGTATGCTGTATATGACTGGCCGTTTGATTCAAAATGATGATTTCTTTTAATTGTGTTAATTGTTTTCATAATTTTAAAGTCTCCTTTTATAAAATATTTTTTGCTTCAATTTTTCACTCGGAGCCGTTGGCTCATTAAACTTTTTGTTGTAGTTCTGTTAGGTTCCATCACCACAACATCCAGCATCCGAGTTCCAAATTTCAGCCCGGAGCCGCGGGCTTATTCCATATTCAGTTGTATTTGTTACATAACTAGCCCGCTGTAGCTTAGACTTAAACCTCCAGACATTACATTCTTCCATGTCTTTCAGTTTCAGTCAGGTATCCACCCGTCCATTTTGATTAATTCTTTATGTTGCGGTTGGAACCCTCCAATCCTTCCGGTTCGGAAGGACGCCCAAGCTTGCCGCTTTAGTTATGCAGCTTCGCAGCTTTCTGTTGTAGTTCTTTCAGATTCCATCACCACAACAACCAGCATCCAAGTTCCAAATTTCAACCCGGAACCTTTGGTTCTCTTAGTTTCAATTTTTCACTCGGAGCCGCAGGCTCTTTAACTTTTTTGTTGTAAGTGTTTCATAAACAGCCTGCGTCAGAGCTTCCACCTCAAGACATTTTGTTGTGTCTTTCGGTTACAGACTTGCACCCGCCAGTTTGCCTTAGTTCATATATGCTGTATTTTGCTTTTTGTAGTGTTAGTTATTTATTTTGTTGTCAGCAAAATACAGGGCGGCAAACAGCCGTCTGTGTACAACAGGATACAAGAGCCACAGAATAACTCCCGGAATCTGAATTCCCGCCAGCCTCAAAGGCTTTTGGTCATTTCAGCTCCCGCTGTTTTTTTAATTATTTTTGTTGTAATTTTTGTTGTAATTTTTGTTGTCGCAGTTATTTTGTTGTACTTTTTGTTGTGGCTCTTGTTGCTCTTTGCGAAGCAGCGCACCCGCATTTTTAATACAATGCGAAGCAGCGCACCCGCGTCTTAAAATCCATGCGAAGCAATGCACCCGTATCTTTTTTAACCAGTGAAAAACAATACGGGATAACGCTCCGGTATATAATAGTTACGAATATATAGAGCGATTTCAACTGAAAAGTGCAGAAAAGCTAGTATTTATAAGGCTTTAAAGGATGTTTTGATAGTTCCCTATATGGAACCAAATAGTTCCATTTTGAAATTCGTATATTGACGTTAAAACAGGGATAGAGTATGATGTTCAAAACGGTTATTCCAGGAGGGAAAAATGGGTACAGGAAAAAGCAAAAACGAACGTGACATGGAATATTTGGAGAATAATTCCACGCTAATCGGCACAAGGCCATTGGAGCTGGTTGACCCTGAAACCGGACAGGTGCTGGAAATGATACAGACGACAAAGCTCCGCTATGGCTCAAAGCCTTTCTGGAAATGCTACCTAAAGGAATTTCTTGCGGCAATGGAATCCCTCAGCGGCAGAGAGTTCGATGTCTTCATTTTTATTGTTAAGAATGCCAAGCAAAGCGACAATAAGTTCATCGGCACGTATGACAAGATTATGAAAGGCACGGGATGCAGCAGAAAGGTAATAGCAAAAACCTTGAAAAGCCTGCAGGACTGCGATTTCATCCGGAAAGTGCAAAATGGCATCTGGATGATAAACCCGTATGTACTGATGAAAGGCGACGGCCAGAAGCAGCTGGGGCTGTGGCGGGAATATGGGAAACCTCTGTTAGATGAAGAGGCTAAAAAGGAAAAGAAAAAAGAAGATTCTAGTGGAGAGAAGCAGGGTGAGGAAGTAAGCGGGGAAAGCAGTAGCGAAATTCCTGCGGAAAATAGTGATGAATCCTCTGAAGAAAATAGTAAAGAAATTTCTGAAGAGAATCGCAGGGACACAAATATTACGGATGACAGCAACTGGGAGACAGACCTTGATGAAAGCCATTTGCCGGGTCAAAAATGATATGGATGGCGGCTGTTGGGAAATGCCAACATAATACATACGGAGCGCCTCAAAGAATAAAATTTTTAGAAAACGGAAAATGTCGGAACGCCGTTTTGTATAAATGCTTCATGCCTTACTGTCCTGTTGTTTTTTATATTATGGAATGCTCACTGCCACATCATCGCATCGCTTCCGGGTGCAGGGTTCCCGTACCCCCTGACTTCATTATTAAAAGGGGGAATTGGCATGAAACCGCCACCCTTGACAACCCGCGCCGGAATATGCTGATGTGCATATGCCGACGGCGAAGGACTGGGGAACAATCAGACGCTTCCTGCCGCGCAAAGGCTAGCGTAGCATATTCCGTCCCGTTTTCCCAAGGGCAGGCCCCTGCGGGATGGCTGGTGCAACGCCTCCGGCTTCTGCCCCCTAAAGAACAATCAGCGGATACGCAGGCGCGTCTGCTGTGAATATACGCCATCTTTTCCGCCCGATGCAGATAAAAAATCGTCGGGTGCGTTATTGTAAGTCCGTAGGAATCGGACACGCAGACAATAACCGAAAGGATGGAAAAAACTATGGGAACAAAAAGAATAACGGACATCAAAACATTCGCATCCGCCTTAAAACGGATGCTCGGAGAAGCGTACCCCTCCTGTACCGTGGAAATCCACGAAGTCTCCAAGAACAACGGCCAAATGCGGACAGGCATCCTCATATGGGAAAAAGGACGCAACATTGCCCCCGCGATTTATCTGGAAGAGCTTTTCGGCGAGTACTGGAATGGGAAACCGCTGGATGAAATATGCCGGAGAATACAGAGAATCCATACAGAATCAAACCCTGCCGAAAGTTTTGACATAAGCAGTATTACGGATTTTTCAGCGGTTAAAAACAAAATCTGCTACAGGCTGGTCAATGCGCAAAGAAACGCCGCACTGCTCCGGGAGGCCCCGCACAGGCTCTGGCAGAACCTGGCGGTCGTATATTACGTCGCATTGTCAAAAGATTCCTCCGTCGGCATTTCGTGCGTTGCAGTCAAAAATAACCTCTTGGAGATGTGGGGCATGGACGAGCCTGCGCTGCATGAACTTGCAAAACAGAACACACCTGTATTATTCGAAGCCGAAGTCACGCCAATATCAGACGTGATAAACAGTATGTTGGAAGAAATGCAGGAATGCGGGCCGATTGCCGCGCTGCCGGACATGGAGGAACCGGAAAACCTGCCGCCGCTCTATGTCGCGACAAATGAGTGCAAGTGCCATGGGGCGGCTGTCCTGCTGTATGACGGGGTTCTGGAAAGGTTTGCGGAAAGAATCGGCTCGGATTTTTATATTCTTCCGTCAAGCGTCCACGAGACGCTGTTCATGCCCGTATTGCCGGATACGGACGGATGCATGCTGCCGGAACTGGTGTGCGGAATCAATACGGAACAGGTTGCTCCTGAAGAAGTCCTCTCAGACAATGTGTATCTTTACCATGCGGGGGACGGCTCCGTCACACAGATTGGCTGATTCTTATTGAATCTTATTTGCAGGATTGCCCGCAGGATAACCGGAAAGCCCTGCGGGCTTCATGCTGCGGATATTTAAGACAGTACAAGAGATACAGCTATGAAAGGGGAATTGGATGGAGAACGAAGAAAAACGGATAATTGGCTCCTATGAAGTTACGCAGAGCATCCATATCGGAAAAAAGGAAGTCGTGTTCGGCATAAACGAAAAAGAGGAATACTCTTTTCTCGTCTGCGACTGCACTTACGACAACCCGCTGTCCGCAGAATGGGTGACGGATGCCGTCGGTTCCGACGACTATCTGGAAGCCATGCAGATTTTTACCGACAGGGTGCAGGAACAGATAAGTCTTGTACGGGCCGAACACGGACGGTTTGCGTTCGACATGACGCCTTTTACCATGGACGATTGCATTCCGGATGACAGGGATAACAGCATCGTGGGAAAAGTCGTGGTCATCAATGCCGAGGTCAACCGTTATGAATACAGGCACTCCGCTTATCAGCTGGTATTGGTTGACGGCGGACATGGAGCGACTGGCGGCAGGGGGCAGGCTGTGTTCGGAACTTCCCTTGCGGACGGCAGACACGCCCGATGGGAACGGTGCGACGTGCTTGGGGAAATCAGGCCAGAGAAGATGCCGCAATGGGCGGAAGAAGCCCTTGCAAAGATACAGAAACAGCTAACAGCGTAAGATGGGAGGGATAAAATGACTTACGAAGACTATCTTAACACGGAACGGAGCCTTACTTTCAAAGAGATGCAGGAGATACACGGCCAGATGCTTGCGGAGATTGCCAGTGATGCCGATGCAAAAGAAATTTATAACGGGCTTGCGGCTTCAGCCGCGAAGTATGCGGCGGTACGCGCCGAATGGCCGATGCTTGGCCGGGAAGAGAAAGCGGAACGGGATTCACGCAGGACATCACTGCACGATTCCGTAATTGTGAAATTTAATATGCTGGCAAGATACCTGAAAAAGCAGGGGAAGGATGCCGGATGGCGGGACTGTCTGGGGGACGAGAAAGAAAACCCATACGACAGGAAACGGCTTGGGGATATGGCCTGTTATGTGGCGTTTGTGAATGGGCTGAATGCAAGGTAATAATCAGGAGCAGATAGGTTTTGCTGAAATGAAAAAGACCCTGTAATATTGCCTTTCGCATGATAGAATAAAATGTGTTGTATACTCTCTGATAACCGATATAGTTAAAAGATAGAAATCCGAAAACAAATATTAGAAAGATAAAGGAACCCGGCGTTTCTTTGTTTCTGGTATTTGTTTTCTTTTTTTTTGTTTTTCTAGGAATTTAATTTCTTTTTTTTCATTATTTATGCAGATATAAACTGGAAGGTTGTGGTTAAAAAAGCGGGAGCCATCTCAGGAAAATTTAAGAAAAGGAGAATGCGAATATGGCAAACGCTTCCAATGGAAAAATGACGGGTAAGAAATCTTTCGTATGTATTATGAATACAAAGGAAGACATACAACAGTTTCCCACAATCTGTAACGGTAAGTCCGTCTGTGTCAGCTATAACGATGTAAAGCCGATTCAGGCTATTGCGGAAAAGTTTATGGCTGGTTTTGGAGATGTGGCTCCTCAACGGCTCCCGGATATTGCATAGCAGTACATATAGGCTCAGGCAGCTGCAGAGCAGTATAGAACACAAGCCAACAGATAAATAAAGCCTGTTGGCTTAATTTTTCCATACTAAAGCTGTTACATATTCATTTGCATAACGGCTTGCTATATAGTTTTTGGGAACGGCATCAAGAAAAGGCAATGTTGTAAAAATCAGGAAAGGATATGTCTTTAACTGTTGATAAATGAGTAAAAATCAGGTATGATTGATTTGCAAAGCACGACTAAAGGGAATAATATGAAAGTGGGTAGGAAAAAATGGTGAAAAAATTAAGATGTTATTTATATACAAGGGTATCCACGGAAATACAAGTGGGTGGATATTCGCTTGAAGCCCAGAAAGAACGGCTGCGCAAAGAAGCGGAACATCGTGGCATGAAAGTAGTTGGCGAGTACAGCGATGAGGGAAAATCCGGAAAGAATATAAAAGGCAGGCCGGAGTTCCAGAAAATGCTTAATGACATCAAAGACGGAAAAGACAAAGTTGACTATGTGCTTGTATTCAAGCTGTCCAGATTTGGACGTAATGCGGCAGATACCCTTAACAGCCTGCAGTATATGGAAGACTTTGGCGTGAATCTTTTATGCGTCGAAGATGGGATAGATTCTGCTGGCGCTGCTGGTAAATTGATGATTTCCGTTTTGGCAGCAGTTGCGGAGATTGAGCGAGAGAACATCAAGGAGCAGACGATGGCGGGACGGCAGCAAAAAGCCCGTGACGGCAAGTGGAATGGCGGCTTTGCCCCTTATGGCTATAAGCTCGTCCACAAAGACGGGGAAAAAGGGAAAGTCCTTGAAATTGATGAAAAAGAAGCAGAGCTTGTACGGCTGATATATGATAAATTCGTAAATACAAACATGGGGGCAAATGGAATCGCAAAATGGCTGAACGAGCATGGATATACAAAGACTGTCCGTCAGAATGGCACAATGCCGACATTGAGCGCACATTTTGTAAAACTGGTGCTGGATAATCCTGTGTATATGGGAAAAATTGCTTATGGGCGGCGTAAGACAGAGAAAATTGATGGCACAAGGAATGAGTTCCATATTGTAAAGCAGGCTGAGGACGCATATGAGATTTACGACGGTATACACGAAGCAATCGTCACGGAAGAAATGTGGTACGAGGCTTATGCAAAACGGAAAGTCACAGGCATAAAACATGAAAAAACGCACAGTATAGGGCATTACCATATGCTGTCGGGATTGGTAAGATGCCCGGAGTGCGGAGCAAAAATGTATGGGGTTGTAAACAGGAAGAAAAAGAAAGGCTCCGATGAGTTTTATAAAGACATGTGGTATTATAAGTGCAAGAACCGTATAAAAGTTGAAGGAAAACCATGCTCATACAAAACCAATATTCGTCAGGACCAGCTGAATGCGGAATTGATTGCACTGGTTAGATGGATAGTTAATACGTCAAATTATAAAGAGCAGGTAATAGCGGCTGCTGATGGAAAAAATGACACACTGGAAGAATTGCGGGCAGAAGAAGAACGGTTACAAGCAGAGCGGAAGAAAGTGGAAAGCAGGAAGAAAAAGCTACTTGCAAAAATTGGAAGCATGGATGCTGACGATGACTTGTACGATGAGCTGTGCGAAGATTATATGAAGATTGTGCGTGATTTAACAGAGCAGATAGCTAAAATAGATGCAAATCTTGTGCGTAACCGCCTAGTTAAAGAAAAGGCGGAGAAGCAGGCATTTTCAAAAGAGCGGTATTATAGGGTTCTGGACTGGATGATGAACAATATTGAAGAACTGCCAGAAGAAGACCAGAAGGCCGTGATGGAAACATTTATCGAGCGTATTGAGATTTTTCCAAACAGGGAGGAACATGGCAGATGGCTAAAATATGTAAGGCTTCAATTTCCTTTGGAACGTGATGGGGAACGTTCTGACGAGATTTGGTTTAAAGACTCGGCAGATGAGCTTACAGAAAATGATATACCAATTCCCTACCCCATCGAACAACAGTCGAAAGTATCGTGTTGCTTTCAAAACTTAAATCGGATAAACATATTGATGTGGAATTAGAGATGGATGAACTTGATTTGACGGCGGCGGAGAGTAAAGCAACTTATGAGGAAATCAAGGATTATGTTCTGAAGCAAAGCGGATTGATAGTCAGCAACTTGTATATCGCACAGGTAAAGCAGAAATGTGGGATTATTGAGAGAGAAAATTATAACCTGCCGAAATCAGAAAATACCAGACAGCCGAAATGCCCACCAGAGAAAGAAAGGGTCATTAGGGAGGCATTGAAATATTTTAAGATGATTTTATAACTTGCTGAACAGGAGGTTAAGTATGGCAAAAGATTTAACAAATTCAAGATTAGACAGGCAAAATATATTGAATAATGAAATTGCCATAGACGCAATACAACAGAAGTCAGGAATAGACGGTATTTTATGGGATGGTAAAATCTTTGTAACTCGTGAAATGACAGCTAATTTTTTTGAAGTTGATATAAGAACAATTAGCCGTTATTTGGAACAAAATGGAGAAGAACTTTCTGAAAATGGCTATCAGGTGCTTCGCGGGAAGAAATTAAAAGCTTTTTTAGAATCTGCAAAAGATTTTGGTAAGGACATTTGTGTCCCTACCAAAACAACAGTGCTTGGAGTGTTTGATTTTCGAGCATTTTTAAATATGGCCATGCTTTTATCTGAAAGTGATAAAGCAAGAGCATTGCGACAGTTGATGCTGGATATAGTTATTGATCTTATTAATCGTAAAACAGGCGGCGGAACAAAATATATCAATCAGAGGGATAAAGACTTTGTTTTTTCCTCTTTGCAAGAAGATAATTACCGTAAGCAATTTACGGATGCGTTAAAAGATTATGTGGAAGATAACCGATACAAATATGCTCATTTTACTGATATGATATATGTGAGCATATTTAAGGAAAAAGCAAAAGAATATAAGAAAATTTTGGACTTGAAAGCAAATGATAAGGTTCGAGATACTTTTTATAGCGAAATATTGGATATTATCGCAGCCTATGAGAGCGGTCTCGCTAATGCTATAAAGTGCGAATATGAACAGGTGGGCCATGTTTTATCACAACAAGAAGTGGAAGAATTGTTTAGACGTTTTGAAAACATGGCACTGTGGAAGCCATTAATCCAACGCGGACGAGTGAAAATGGCAAGTCGTGATATGGCACTAAGGGATGCCTTCCATTATCAATTATCAGAGTATATACAACCTCTTGATAAAGATGAATATCAGAAATTTTTGGGTGCTGCCGGAGATGAATTGGACAAGTTGATGCAGGAAAATCAAGAAGTTTTACGCAGATTGAAGGAGCGTGATTAAATGGACGGAATCATTTATTTAACGCTCGGACAAGCAGAGATAATACATAAAAAGACAATCAGGTATAGTGGTGGTGGGATCTATGAATCTCTGGATATCGGAAAGCTGGACAGTGTTTTGCAACATATACAAAACGATGAATATTATCCGACATTTGTGGATAAGCTGACACATTTATTCTTTTGCACCTGTGAATTTCATTGTTTTGCTGACGGCAATAAAAGGCTTGCAATCACCTTATCATTACAATTTCTATTATTTAATGGGTACATGGGAATTGCAAGGAATTTTATGTCAATTACAGAAAATATCAGTTATCATGTTGCAGCAGGAAAAATAAGTAAAGAACTTCTTCATAAAATAATGACAGCTATTATGGACGGTACATATGAGCAAAATGAAACGCTTAAAATTGAGATAATGAATGCTATTGCAGAGTAGTTTATAAGTAGGAAACTAAGAGAATAATTATTGCGATAGCAAGGGGCAGTAGCTTGGACAACGAAAAATATGTAGAGATGGTTGCCTTATTATCCCTGAAAACAGGTCAACCTAAGTTAGAAGTTATGATGGAAGTGGATTCTGATAGTAATTACACACCAGAGAAACATGCCACGTATCAAAAGATTAAAGCGTATGTGAAGAACATATATGGTGTGAATGAGCATACTTCTTATATTGCACAGGTTAAGCGGATGTTTGGTCTGGATATAGACGAGAATTATAATAAGTCCAAGAAAGAGAATTTAGAGGTAAAACAATGTCCGCAGGGGAAGGTGGAATATATTAAGGATGCATAGAGGCATTTTGGTATGATATAATAGACTTAATGTTTGATGATGAGATGAAAATAAGATAGGAACAAGGAGGATAAAAATGGCAACAGTAATTACGTTTATAAATATGAAGGGTGGAGTTGGAAAGACTACTCTTGCGGTAAATGTGGCTTATACATTATCAAAGATAGAAAATAAGAAGGTATTGTTAATTGATATGGATCCACAGATGAATGCAACACAATATACACTTACTGAATCACAGATGGAGGAAATATTAGCAGATAGAAATAAGTCAGTTTATGGTTGCTTGTCTCCAGACTATCAAGCTAATTCTGTATTAGAGAAATATGAGCAGAGAAAAGAAGAAAAATGGATTTTTAATGTAGAAAATACCTTTGATATCATTCCATCCAGTTTGGATATTATGACGTTGAATCTTGCGCAAGGTCCATATAAATTAAAGCAGTATATACAGAACGATTTAGGGGGAAAATATGATATCGTGATAATAGATTGTCCTCCTACAATTTCGGAGTATACAAAAGTTTCTTTGTTGGCATCAGATATGTATTTGGTTCCTATGAAGGCAGAACCATTATCCGTATTTGGTCTTCCAATGTTAGAAAATTATGTAAAGGAAACGATACAAAAACAATTTGAGCATGAAATAAAATTTGTAGGAATAGTATTGAATATGGTTATACCTTCAAGATTACTTTATAAAAAGAATAAACCAATTATACAAAAGAAATGGAAGTTAAAGCTTTTTCAAAATGAATTAAAGCAATGTGAAGATATAGTAAAAGGATTAGATTCTGAATTGTCAAATGAAAAATATATATTAAATATGAGTGATATCAATGTAGTTAATCAGATTAAAAATATAACTAAGGAATTAGTTCAGAAAGGTAGGTTATAATTATGAAAAGGGAAACAAAGGAAGCATTATATTCTCTTTTGGATTTAATGGATATGTTAGGAAGTATTGAATTTATAAATATGGATATAGATAAAGCTAACAGTATTAGAAAAGAGGTTCTGGATGTTATTGGAGAAAAGAAAGAAGTAACTATTCTTGATAGTAGTACAGAAGAATTGCTAGGAATTCTACCTATGATTTTGTTAGATTCTAATAAGTTTCCTTCTGCAAAAGAGATATTAAAATTTGCTGAAAAATGTTTAAATATTGAAATAAAAAAATATTGGTTAAAACGTTCTAGAGCAGAAGCCGCAGGAATCGTACTTAATGAAGTATATGAGCAGAGTCCAGAACAATTTAACAAATTTTTGAAAGCATGGAGTAAATTTAGTTGCGACTCTAACTCTTGTCCTGAAAATAACCAACAAATACCTGATGAAAAAGGATTTATGGAATCTTGGTTTGAATTTTTTGATAGTTATAAAGGTGTTGATTGATGGAAATATTTGGTTATGAATTAGAAGAAGAATTTAATGCAATAACACATTTTATAGAAGAAAAATACGGGATTATTATAAGATCCAAAGAACAGTCTGTTAATTTTACAAAAAAAGCACTTACTTTTATGATGACTATCAAAGTTTGGAAAAAGCATATGGCTCCTATTTTTCAGAAAGTACCTAAAACTGAAACATATTTTCAAGAAATGTTGTCAAATGCAATTCATATTATTTTACTTGGTAATATTGATATGAAGATACCTGCATTAATAATGTTGCGAAGAACACAAGAATTAATTTTGGCGTATTTGTATTATAGTGAACATCCTGTAGAATTATTTAAAAAAGAAATGGATGATAATTCAAGGCCTGTTAGTGGTTTTAATGAATTAAAAGATTATATTAAAAATTATCCATATTCTATGAAGTATAATATAGAGGATGTGAAAGTACAAGAAATTGCTAATAAGGTTATTGATGATTGGACTAGACAATATAGAACGTTATCAAATTTTGTTCATGGAACTAACAGTAATTTTTTTCAAAAGACAGAATATGTAGATGGATTTAAATTTGTAAAAAAGGATATAAACTTTTTAGCAAAACAAGTAGAGATTTTATCAAGTATTGTAAATACTTTGCTTATAATTTTCTATTTTGAAGAATATGTAAAATTTGATGAAAATACAGAGAAGAGTTTGATAAGAAGTGCAATATCTAATGATTTAGGATATAAAAAGAGCGTGGCAGAAGTATTGGAAGAGATATAGATTATATTCACAACTGAGCCACTATAACAGCCAACCTTGAAAGAAGCAGTTGTTGCAAAAATCATCTGGATGAAAAAGAGCTTTGGGCAATGGGACAGCTTGTATTTGGTTATCTGGATTTTGCTGAAAGTCAGGCAGAACGGGAACAGGTGATGACCATGAAAGATTGGGCGGAACATCTGGAGTGTATTCTTATGATGGGTGGAGAACAATTATTGCAGAAAAATGGAAGTGTCTCTCGTAAGCAAGCCGTTAATAAGGCAACAGATGAATATAAAGCAAGAACTATCAGCGATGTAGAAGAGGATTATTTGAACTGTATAAAAGTATTAGAACAAAAGACAGATAAGAAATAAAAAGATATGTGATTTGGTTTGGACTACGGTGAATATGTTGAGACTGTGTGCCTCTTGAGCAACCGAAAACCTAAGCCCGATTCTTACGTTGACTTAAGTATCAATATGGAAGATTACCATAGAATTAAGAACGAAGAAAAATAAAACATAATAAACCGAACTTACAGAAGAACTGTTAACACGATGAAGTGTTGGCAGTTCTTTTTTTGCGAGTAACGAGGAAAGTGCCGTGCTTGCACGGGCATTTGACGAGTACCGCGACAGTTTTGGAACTTGTTTCCAAGCATATGTAAGGGAGGTGATGCCGTTGGGCTGTGGAACACAATTTCTCGGATGAATCTATATCCGATACAAGGTCTGTGAATCTAATCTAAAACAAGGCAAATCTAAGGAGGCAATATTATGGCATTTAAGAAATTCAGAAAAATAAAAGTATATGAAGCAAGCGGCTACAACTATAAAAGAACACCATCCATCATCCTCAAAGGAGATTGGTTGAAAGAAACCGGATTTGATGTGGGTGGTCTGATTCAGGTGGAATGTGAGAATGGAAAGCTGATTATCACTCCGAGAGAACTGGAAATGGTGGAACATCATGCTCCGTGTGGTCAGTGCATGATGGCAGCGGAAGATTGTAAGTATTATGGCAAGAAGGGGAGAAAATGATTATGGCAAAGATTATTGTATTAGGTGCCATGAAGGGCGGAGTCGGCAAGTCCGTCTCCACCTTCAATCTGGCATATTCATTGAGAAAATTAGGAAAGAATATTTTGGTGGTGGATTTTGATAGTTCTGCGAATATTACCAGATGTGTAGTAGAGGATATGAAAATTATTGAAATCAGTATAGGCGACTTGATGATGAATCAGATGGGCGAAGAAGAACAGCCGAATCCGGCTGAGTACATTATTAACAGAAATGGAGTTGACTTTATACCATCATCAAAAGTTCTGTCAGTGGTAGATGCGAAGCTGAGATTGAAAATGGGTGCAGAGAAGATTCTGGTATGTATTTTGGAACCATTGCGAGAGGAATACGATTACATTTTGATTGATACATGTCCATCATTAAACACATTAACAATCAATGCGCTTGCCGCTGCAGATAAAGTCATTATAGCGGCAAATCTTCAGTTCTGGGCAATGGTAGGACTGGAAGACTTCTTTTTAACTGTTAAGAAGATTAAGAGCCGTGTCAATTCAAAATTGTATGTGTCCGGTATTCTTCTGACCATGTGTGAGGAAAGAACCAATCTTTGTAAGGTAATCACTGACGAAGTGGCAGAGGTATTCAATGGGAAACTGCGTATCTTTGACAGCAAGATTCCAACTACGGTAAAAGTCGGAGAATCCGTGTATTATGAAGAACCATTTTGCAGATGAAAACTAATGCACCAAAAAGAAAAGTATTTCAAGATGCAGTGGACTTAATTAGTCCAGAAAATATTGTAGACAATGGACAGGCAATGATTTCTGTGGAGAAGATTATGGAATGACTGGACGCAACATTGCAAGGTACATGAGATTGAACCAGACCACAGATCAGATAAAGGAAATGGTGGATGATGGTGCAATGGCAATGGTGGCAGCAGTGGAATTGTCTTATTTTTCAGAAGAGGAACAGGGACAGGTTTGTAAGGTTCTGGATGAGCATGGAGGGAAAATAAACACTGTTCAGGCAGTGGAGCTGCATAAAGAAGCCGGTTTTCTTACAGCGGATAAGGTGAAAGATATTCTGGTAGGAAGCACAAAAGAAAAGCCGGTATCGGACGCAAAGATGTTTGCTCAGATAAAGAAAAAATATTTTAAGGGTAAGTCCACGGATGAAATTATGGAAGTTTTGGAACAGGCATTGACCACATGGTTTGCCAGAGAGGGGGAAGTGAATGTTTGATACAAGACAGTTTGAGAAAATTAATCCTCAGTATTTCAACATTATTATGTTGAGTGAGCATGATGTGACGGTGCAGTCCAGAAATACTGGACATTACTGGTATCTACATAATACAGATTATCCGGCAGAAGGGAACTGTGTGATATTTCATAAACATAAAGCATCACATCCATATCATCTGCATGGGAGAGCAGGAACATTGCCAAAGGCGGTACGGAGTATTAAGAAGCATGATAGGTGGCAAATGAGTGGGAGAAAATAAAAGAATAAAAAAATGGACTTACAAGTTGAACTTATAAGTCCGTTTTTTGTACAACATATGATTACAATAGATTATATGAGTGGAATTAGTATTCTTGAAACAAATATTATTACTGTGCACACTTTTTGTAGATTTGTGTACACTTTTATGATATACTATCTCTTGTCTGGCTGTTTTGAATTTGAGGGGATAGATATGGATGAAAGAAATTTTAGATTATGGATGGAAGAAAATAAAAATTATCACACAGCAAGAACATATACTGCAAGATGTATTAGGGTTGAAAACGAAATGGGAATAGATCTTGATGAGCAGTATAAAGAGGATGAAGGTAATAGCCTAATGCAGAAATTAAAATATTCACGAAAGGAATCACGTGAAGGAACACCACCGCAGTGCGGAATCGTATTTGATATTGATGTTGATGTCTATTCAGGAATGCATTCATTAAGAGCTTCGGTGAAAAAATATTTTGAATTTTTGCAACAGGAGAAGAAGTGCTGAACTTACGGATGGAAGAATAGTGGTAATTAGATAGTATTATAAAAAATTGAAACCATATTCTTCTATAGCAGTTCGATATTTATACCGTGTTGCTGATACGAGACTAATTAAGTGGTCGTTCCATTTATACAAAGATATAGGAGTGTGATAGCAGTATGGATCAGTTGAATATTTTTGCGATGACAGGATCGAATGATACCTTCAGTGACATATGCGCAAAACTAGGATGTGAAAATAATGCCCCTGCTTGGCCGGATGACTTCGGTAGAGCAATAACTAATTATATGAAGGATAATAATATTTCAAAGATTCGAACGCTAAGTTTGTTTTCTGGTGCTGGCGGTTTAGATATTGGATTTCATGATGTAGGATTTGACATTATTGAATCTGTTGAAATTGAAGAAAAGTTTTGCCAAACATTAAAACTAAATTCAGGCGAGGGAAAAAGATTCGATAATTCAAAAGTCAATTGTATAGATATTAGAGAATATACAGGAGAACATCTAGGAAATATAGATTTCATAATTGGAGGACCACCGTGTCAGACTTTTAGCGCGGCAGGAAGAAGAGCAAACGGTGTACTTGGAACAACGGATGCAAGAGGTGTTCTTTTTAGAGAATATGTTAGGTTGCTTCAAGAATTATCCCCGGTAGGGTTCTTGTTTGAAAATGTATATGGCATCATTGGCGCACAGGGTGGCGAGGCTTGGAAGGAAATACTCGATAGTTTTTCAGAAGTGGGGTACAAGCTATATTATCGTATAGTAGATGCTGCAGATTATGGTGTTCCACAACATAGAGAGCGTTTAATAATTGTCGGACTTAAAGATGGAGCGTTCAGATTTCCCAGACCTACGCATGGTCCGGATTCTTTGGATGATGAGCAATTTTATAATGCAGAAACGGCTATAGCAGGTGTTCTTTTATCTGATGATGAAAATAAATCTGGAATTGGAGGAAGATATGGTTCGTTATTAAATGATATTCCACCAGGACTTAATTACAGTTTTTACACAGAGGAGATGGGTCATCCAAATCCTGTGTTTGCATGGAGATCGAAATTTTCAGATTTCCTATACAAGGCAGACCCTAATACACCAGTTAGAACCATTAAAGCATCTGGAGGAGCATATACCGGACCTTTTCATTGGAACAATAGATTTTTTGCCTATCCGGAATATAAGCGATTACAGACATTTCCAGATGACTATGAAATTAGTGGAACAAAGCAAATTGCTGTTAAACAGATTGGAAATTCGGTTCCTCCTCAACTGGCAAGAATGATGGCTCTTGCAATAAGACAGCAGGTGTTTAATACGCAGTTTCCTTTTACACTCTCGTTACTGGATGACAGTGAAGAACTGACATTTAGAAAAAGAAAAAGGCAATTGACAGCTGTTTATCAGAAAAAAGCACAGATGGCAATTGAATTTATTAAGGAGAATCATGTTGTGCTGCCAGACTCACACAAATATTATTGCAGTATGGCAGACAATTTCAGATTTAAAGAGGTTAAAAAAGCAGAAGCAGAATTTGAGATTGATGTAACGTGGGGAGATACCCTTGATATAGCAGTCAAACCTATAAAAAATGCTCTTAATGAACCTGCAATTTTGATTAACATTGTTCCAAATGGAACAAATTGGAATCTTGGAGTTAATAAAGTCCGCCTAATGGCTTATGCAGACCAAATAAAAGCATTTACCGTTGCATGGAAGGCTTTTGATCATGAGCTGATTATCAATTCTATCAAGGCGGATATTGTTCAATTAAATGGATATTATCAGTATGTTCCTATGTTAAAGTGTGAATGTGATCTGAACAGTAACATTAATTATGGGGATATTTTATCAAAGGTTGTTTCCGGTGAGTTGGTTAGAGAATTGGTATCTTCACAAGAATTAGCTCATTGCTGGAATATAGCAGAGGATGAATTAATTGAAGTTGCACAATTTTTAAGAAACTTGGGTTATGAGATAAGAAATCATGTGACTAATCCACAAATTAAGGACGAAAATTGGTTAATTCCATATTCGTTCCCTACACTTACACCGCAGAGCGTGCAACTTAGAAAGAGGGTTATATAAATGAGTTATAGTGAACAAAAAGAAATACATTTGGACGTGTATCTAGACCGACAAGAATTGCATATGAGCGACGTGGTTAAGACTTATTATGAAGGAATGCAGTCTGCCGCTGCAAAAGCAAGATATGAAAAGATAAAAAAGACATTATCTACGGATTTCTTGCAGAAAAAGCTTGATGGACTAGATTCTGTTGATTTTTCCGAACTGTCTATTAGAAATCGACAGTTGCTTGAGGCTCTGGTAAATGGTGTTTCTAGTGAAAAAGGAAGAGGATTATTGGGAGTTGCATTTCTTCAGCTAGTTGTGAAAACAATAACTCCAGAACAAAGTGTAAGGCTGCATAAAAGTTCAAATCAAAGAGGCAACTTTTCATGGCAAGATGGTATCTCAATGAGAACCTTGAACTCTAAATACACTGGCAAATTTTTAAAAGATAATGGCCTTCTTAATTCAAATAAGTTTGGGTCATTCATGACAAGAACATTGGCTGAGAATTATCCCTTTTCAAAGTTATATAAGGCAGAAATACGGGGACCATTTAATGAATGGATAGATATAGTTGATGCAATTGAAGACAATACTATGCCGGCAGAATTGGCACTTTCATATTTGATGCTTTTGTTAAAAAGAAATGCAGATGCCTTTAAAAAATTAGCAAACGATACAATCGAATTAGCGAGTGTTTATAAAAAACGAACTTTTGAAAATATTAAATGTTTGCTGAAATTATTTTACGATTCTACCTATGGAAGGGCGAGGGCCTTTGAAGTAGTAATGCATGGACTTATGCAAGCAAAATCAGAGATAGATGCAATTGGGGACTGGGAATTAGTACCATTATCTCAGATGCGTTCTGCGAATAAGAAACATGGAAATGTTGGGGATATTGAATTATCTTCTGACGAGATAATTGTTGAGGCTTGGGATGCAAAGTATGGAAAGACTTATTTGTTAGACGAATTAGACGAGTTAAGGGATAAGTTGATAGATAACCCTGGCGTAGAGGTGGCAGGGTTCGTTGCTGATAGAGATGTAGATAAAACAGATGAGATTTTAGATAAGATAGCGGATATTTCATCTGATACATCAACAGAAATTATTCTTTGTTCATTTGATGAATGGGTAGAAATGCAAACAAATGGTTTATCAGCTGAGGAGAAGGATGATATTGCTGACAAATGGTTAATGGCTGTTGTAGAAACATTTGCTTTGAAACGGTCTGATTTTGCACCTATAGAAGAACCGAGCGATAAATGGTTAATGGATATATCAAAGTTACTTATTGAGTAAGGAGGAATTATACTATGTCGAGTAGAAATAGAGATAATACACATTTGGACGTATACTTGGACAGATATGAGCTTCATCAGAATAATGTAGTAACAACATATTACGAAGGTTTTCAGAATGCTGCTACTCAACAGAGATATGAAAAAATTAATACGGCATTATCTAATGGTTATTTATATGATGTCATGAAAAAACTTCCGGATATTGACTTTGCAGAGCTTTCTGAAGAAAATAAGACATTACTTAAACGTTTAGTAAACGGAATTACAAGTGAAGTTGGCAGGGCATTAGTTGGCGTTGCGTTTCTTCAATTGACAATCAAAAGTATTGCCCCAGATCAGAGTATAAGATTACATAAAGGAACTACAAGAAGAGGATCGTTTTCATGGGTCGACGGAATATCAATGAGAACAATTGATTCTACATATAGTACTCCGTTTCTTAGAGAACAAGGACTTTTAAATGTCAATAAATTTGGTGTATTCATGACGAGAAGTTTGGCAGAGAACTACCCATATTCAAAATTGTACAAGGCAGAAATGAGAGGACCTTTTAAAGAATGGATTGATATTGTTGATGCCGTTGAAGATGAAAGTTTACCAGCTGAACTTGGGCTATATTATTTGATGGCTCAGTTAAAAAATAAGTCTGACGCATTTAATTCTATGGCAGATGAAGCTGTTGATTTAGCAATTAAATATTCAGACAAGTCCTTTGATGGAATATCCAAGTTTATGAAGCAGTTTTTCAACCAGACGGATTATTCTGCAAGGGCATTTGAAATAGTAATTCATGGATTTATGCAGGCAATGGAAGAATCGCACTTGCTTGGAGATTTGGATTTAGTTCCAATGTCACAGATGAGATCCGCAAATAAGAAACACGGAAATATTGGTGATGTAGAGCTTAAAGATGGTAGGGTTATTGTTGAAGCTTGGGATGCAAAATATGGAAAGCCATATCTCAGAGATGAACTGGAAGAATTGAGAGACAAAATTCTGACATCTCCAGGTGTAAAAATTGCGGGATTTATTGTTGATTGCGATGTTGATCGTAGAAGAGACGTGGTTAGCAGAGCAGAGGAAATATCTCTTGAAACCGGGGTTGAGATACAGCTATTTTCATTTGATGAGTGGATTTCTTATCAAACTAAAAGAATTGCAAAATCAGAGTTAGATAAAGTGGCAGCGAGATGGCTGATTGCAGTTGTTGAATCCTTTGCACAGAGAAGATTGGAAAAAGCTCCTATAGACGAGCCATGTGAAGAGTGGGTTGCAGATCTCATTAAAAAATTAAAATAAAAAGAAGGTATCGAATTGAAGAAAGATATAACAGCGGTTTCTCTGGAGCCGGAGGAATGGATGTGGGTTTTGAAAATGCCGGAATAAAGGTTTTATTGGCAAATGAAATTGATAAAATGGCTTCAAAAACATTTATTGAAAATCATCCTGATACAAAAATGATTGTTGATGATATAAACAATATTTTTCCTATGTTAGAAGAATACAAGGGAGTAGATATTGTGTTTGGAGGTCCTCCTTGTCAAGGTTTTTCGGTTATTGGAAAAATGGATCCGGAAGATATTAGAAGTCAGTTAATATGGTCTTTTCTCAAGGCAGTTGAAATTATTCAGCCACGTGCATTTGTAATGGAAAATGTGAAGGCGTTAGCAGCAATTGCAAAATGGAAAAATGTGCGAGAAGAATTTATCGCAAAAGCAAAAGAATTAGGATATGGCTGTATTCCTTTTGTTGTCAATGCTGCTGAATATGGAACTCCGCAAAAAAGAGAACGAGTTTTTTTATTGGAATTAGAGGAGTGGAAGAGTTTGGAGATAAGCTTCTTGAATTACTATATAAGCAAAAGAGTAAAGCACCAACGATACGAGAACTATTCAAGGATTTAGGTCCAGCAGGAACAGATAAAAATCCTAAGACATGTAACGCAAAGATTACATATGCTGAGAGACCAGTTATGCGAAAAATACCATATGATTGTTTGATGTTCAATGGTATTGGAAGACCAATAGATCCAGATGGTTATTCA
>OFFT01000554.1_pt1 | contig 26838 bp, 23 predicted proteins | sample 1521581 | NCBI WGS metagenome assembly OFFT01 (sample SAMEA3504084, study PRJEB24116) | mouse gut metagenome | biome: mouse gut; feature: mouse-associated habitat; material: faeces | place: Denmark | collected 2011
TTGAAACATCTATACTGGAAACAGAGTTCTTACTTATAAAGTTGTAAAGTGGTGTTGTTTTAACAATTCAATGGCTTCTTCCACTGTAGCCGCTTTATCAAGTACAAGCCGCATTGCTGTGGTTGTATTTAATGTTATATTGTCGGGATTATATGGGGCTTCCGCTTCTAGCACTGAAAGCGTAGCAATCGCAAGCCCTTTCTCATTCATTCCGTCAAAGGGAAGAAATGGTGCGGCTAATGTCAGGAAATCATCAAAAAGAGAACCACTTGGTAAATTGTCCTCAGAATATCCTGCAAAAGAAAGATTGACGGTGGAAACCGAAGCATATCCATTATTAGGTGCAGTGTAAAGTTGTAAAGACGGGGCATATAAATAATCAAAATTTCTTCCAAACAAAATATCGCCATTCTCATTTTTTACGACAAAAGCTGTGCAGCCGTCTCCTGTAACACCCAAATTTATTGGCAGTCCTTTCAACAACTTTTTTGTTACAAATGCTTCAATGTCCGCATCATTTTCAGCACCAATTTCCAGAAAGTCATCAAATCCATAATCGCCATAATAGGTCATTTGATACATTCCGTAATCATCAACCTTTTTCAATGACATAAGAGAGCGCAATTCATTTCTAAACAATACAAGTGCTGCGATTATAATAATCAACAAAGCTATTCCTATACCTACTATAACCCGAAGAACAATTTTCTTTTTTTGTTTCATATTTACCACTACAATAATTTCAATTTGTTTAATTATCCAACGCTGTTATTTTACCATAAGCACATACATAATTCCATTAAATTTTGCTTAATCTCCCTTTGCCTTATTCTTTGCAATCATCATCTGCCTTGCCCGTTCCCTCTGCTCTGTGCTGACCGCCCTCGGCTTGCGGTAGCTGACGTGTGATTTCGGAAAGGAATAGGTTTTAGATACCTCGTCCTGCCCTGTCAATCTGTATATGTCGGGAAAGTCTGCAACAAGCGTGTCAAGTTTCCGCATGACCGCCTTATCCCTTGTATAGAGGGTGGCAGTCTGTTCTCCTGCATTATAATTGAGAATACTTTCCTGCTCGTATCGTGAAAGTTTCATAGTACCATATCCCCCTTTCCTTTGCTGTGGGTTCTGTGCTGTTTTCCCTCGGCAACTGTCGGCTGTTTTGCCTGTTCCTTTGCTTTGGCTAATCTTGTCTTTATGGAATGGTCATGCTCGGTCAGTTTCCGTCTTTTGGTGGTGGCTGTCAGTTCCGCACACGTTTCATCTGACAGGGCATTTAATTTCTTCAATGTGTCGCTTACAATCTGCTTTGTATCGCTGTCCTTTACCTGCGGAAGAATAGCGGATAAACTGGCGCACGTTTCCGCTTTGTTCTGCTCCCCAAACTGATAAATTAAGTTGATTTCATCAGCGTTAAAAGGTATCTGAAAATTTGCGCCCTCACATAAACGCTCCACGCCCATGCACTTAGGGAGATTTCCTGTCAGTTCGTAATTATCCCTTGCTGTGATTGTTCCATGATTGTCGGTCTGCCTTACCTCGACTTCGCACTGGCTTTTCTGCTCCAACACAAGCCACTGGTATTTGTCGCTTTCTTTGGTGAATACGGTTTGATGCGCATTGGAGTGTGTCCTGCTATGGATATATTTGTCTGTGGTGCTGTAATAGTCCAAAATCTGCTGTTCCTGCTTTTTATTCATGGTCTTTGCCCTCCTGTGATATGGATTGATTGATATGATTGGTTGGTTTCGGTGCTGATATATGGTTTTCTTCCGTTAATTGTCGGGAGATTGGATTGCGGAATACTGTTGTTGGGTATTTCTCCGCCTGTGGGAATAGGGGGTTATTTCTTACGGTAATTACCACATGAAAAAAAGCTATAACCGTTACTGTCATAGCCTTTAAGGATTGAGGAAGTCCCTTTTTTATTTATATTTGTTTTGTCACCCCTCCGCACTATCCAACATCGGTGGGTAATACCAAATCCGGAATAAGATACCAATTTCCTTCGTGATATGTGCCGCCTAATTCATTAATGTGGTGCCGGGTAGCGCAGCACGTTGTCAAAGACAAGTTCATCGGCTCTTAATTAACATATTGGTGGGATGTATCCGAGTTGAATAGCTTTTGTCACGGCTTCAACCGCTGATGTAACATCCAGTTTTTCGAATATATGCTGCAAATGATTTGATAAAGTACGTTCACTAATATAAAGTGTGCTTGCTATATCTTTTCGTTTTTGTCCCTCCGCTATAAGCTGTATAATTTGTTTCTCACTATCTGTCAATTCTTCTATGAATGGAATTTCCCTGTCAAAATAAAGTATCCCCTGCATTATTTTAGAAAGAATAGATATGAGTTTTTCAGGTTCAATATTTTTATTAACAAATCCTTTTGCTCCTATTTTTCTTGCTTCACTTCGATATACAGGCAAATCATAGCCAGACAGAATTACAACCATTTGTTCTGGATAGCAGCTTAGTATCTGTTTGGCTAATTCCAGACCATCCTCAGAGGCTATATTCTTCAAGTTTATATCCATAAGGATGATGTCTGGTTTCTTAGATGCAATAAAATTGTCTAATCGAGAAACATCATTGATACTATCAAAGGTTTCAACTTCTGAATAATCTGACAATGCAATCTCCAAACTTTTTGAAAATAAAGCATGGTCATCTACTAACAAAATGTTGATAAGAAACATCCCCTTTCATCGGCAATATCGTTTGTACGCAAATCCCATGTGGATGGTTATTAGATATAGTTACAGAGCCGTCCATATCATTCACTCGTTCCGTAATCATTGCAAGTCCTCGATGTTTTAACTTATCAGCAGATAAGAGAACATCTGCATCAACAGTTCCATTGTCACTCACATTCAGTATTATAATCCCCTTATCCTGCGTAAGGGTTATCCATGCTTTTTCTCCTGTCGAATGTTTATAAACATTCATCACAAGTTCCTTCAGCAGGCGGTACACAAAAATATTGTATGGCTCAACCAGAAACAAGGAGTCTGAACAATCAAAGGAGACACAGATCTTACGATTCGGAAAAGATTGCGAAATACCATCCAGCAAGTTTTGGTAGTTTTCCTTTATAGTAAGTTTCGGAAGCAACATAGGATGGTAATCTTGCATTTGCTCACGAATATAAGTATTCATATTATCGAGAGTTTCCGTGATGATTTTCTGAACTTCGTGGCGGTCAGCTTTTTTTATCATATTTTTTACAGAAAGAAGATCTTGAAGAATGTCATCGTGGAGAAAGTTCGCAAATTCAAGATTTAATTGTTCTTCCCGTTGTAATTGTTGTAGGGCAACATGGTAGCTGCTTTCCCTCATTATTTTATTTTGCTCCTTCTTAAAATTTAAATCCAAAGCAATATTACAAACATATAAAAACGCAAACAGGGCATCCAACATAATAGAAAGCAAAAAATATCCACCATCTAAAACTATTGCTATCAAGCTAAAAATAATTACACCCGTAAATATAAGTAACGTTAACTGGCAATTATTGAATACGGCAGATAATGGAAGGCTGTTATGTTCGTTCAGTATGATACCGTGAACGCTTACCCAAAACAATAGTATAGGAATATATATACCAAAATTTGAAAGATGTTCGGGAACTCTCATTGTTGAAAAAGAATAAGTAAGGAATAAAACCATAACTACTATAAAGGAGAACGTGATATGCTTCCATTCTGACTTAAAAACAAAAGCAATTCTTTTTCTATGATATATTACAGTAAAAATAAAACATAGCCAACTTGCCATAAATTGTATGCCATAAAGCAGGAAAAATATTTTGCTTGATACCAATATCCCAATAAGAGTACAAATACAAGTTCCCGTCAGGCAGAGATTCATTAATTTCTGATATTTGTATCCGCTGTTTTGGAACAAAAACATCAGTATGAATTTAATGGAAACACACCATATTACCGGGCTTAAAGCGAAAAAAATAATGTTTGTAATGGAGTTGCCCGAAGCCGATAAAAGTATATACCAACTTTCTAATGCTAATAAACCACAAAATAGGGAAATAGTTTTATTTTTCCTAATGTTGCAGGAACTTATATAAGTAACATCTATCAGCAGCAAAGACGATAAAATCAAGGGTATGACACCTCTGGTGTTTAAGTGCAAATCTGCATGAGCGGTCAGCCCCATATATGCAATGAGTAAAATAGAATTTATAAAAAGCAGCAACTTTAATACTGTTTGCTTCATGTTTTGCCTCCTTTCTATTTTCTCATGAAATTATACCATCGCTCTGTGAACAAATAAAGTGTACGAAATCGCCGAGCGATAAGACCCGACGATTTCATATGATTTTTTATCTTTTTAGAACAGTTTTGCAGCAAGTATGGACAGTCATACCATAATATATTGTATAGATTACCAATGTCAGCATAATGGCAATCAACACAGGGACATATAACATAAAGCTATTTTCCAAGATGTTTTGCATAAGAGCCGATTTGTATATTAACGTGGCAAAGATGCAATCCACCAGGCCTAATAGAAATGGAATGCTGAAAAAAGTTATTGTCTGCTTTTTTATTATTTTTTTAATTTTCTTGTTTGTGTATCCCATTTTGCTCAAAATTTCATAATCAGCCTTTGAGTCAGTTACGGCAGAAATATTATTAAAATAGAGGATACTGCCTGTTGCAATAAAAAACAATATTACGAGAAATCCTATTAACAGGAAAGTAGAGCTGTTTAAGGAGAATAACTCATGTATCCTGTGCGAGTTTCCTTGTAAATAAGGGCTGTTATTAAGATAATTTGACAAATCAAGAAACAGAGCTTCATTGTCTTCGATTGATTGTCCATTTATACTCAAGACTTTCGTTTCGGGAGAAAGGCTTTCCGCTATGATATGATATAAATTGTCACTTACAATCAGAGTACCAACGCTGTTTGCAAATGAAATGGGATTATCTAATGTAGTTGCAGTTACAGTAACAGGTATTTCTTCATTACCTATAAGTAAAGGATAAACATTGCCCGTTTCATCATTGTCTGAAGCTGGCTGGTATTTTACTAAGATACACTCACTATCGTGCGGCTCGCTGATTTGCCCAAAAACCTTATTTCTCCCCTGAGCTTCTAAAAGGGAAATATAGTCTGAATAAGGGATACATTCAAACCCTGCGTTTCGCAGAATTTTTTCGTTATCCGAATCCCCTTTGGCATTTCCGATGCTATATTCCATTGGGAGCTGTTCAGAAGAAGAAGTAACCTTATAAATATTAGTTTCCACGAATGTCACATCTTTCTCAGACGAGTGCTTGCCCACAATTTCTTTGATTGCATTTATTTCGCTTTCATCTTCAATCCTGCATTCAATTTCTGACGGTGCGATACGGGATACCGAAGCTATTGGATAATATAAAGTTAAAGCCATAGTACTCGAAACAGTCAAAGTTGCTGCTGATAACAGTGTGAGCATGATTAAAGTCTTGGAGTTTGAACGCATACGGTATATGAAATTTGGGGAAGTAATTATTTTTGTTTCTGTATAAAATTTCCGTTTGTTGTTTTTGCCTGTCTGTACTACAAAAGGAAGAAAGGATGCAATAAAGAGTATTGTTCCTAAAACTATAAGTACAAGTGTCAACATGGCAATAGGAGAAAAACCTATCGTAAACCAAACAGATTTAACTCCCCTGAGAATATCCAATGCAAGAATATACCCAAAAATAATAGAACAGAAACCAATGATGGCAGGAACAGCATGGAATTTCATTTTTTGCTCAGCACTTTTTTCAAATCTGACTAATCCCATAAGTGATGTTTTGAAAAGAAACATGCTGTTAGATAGAACCAATACAATTACAATAGCAAAAATAAAGCAGGCTGTTTTAACAATGGCGTTGATATTGAAAAAGGGTATTTCTGAATTATTGATAGACAAATCCAGTAATTTGGTTATGCCAAAAACAATACCTTTATGAAAAACACTTCCAAGAAGTATTCCTACTATAAAAGCTCCAAAGCAAATCAGAAAATTTTCTGTTGTCAGCAATGACAATACTGTGGTTTTTCTATATCCCAATAATGCATAAACACCAAGCTCTTTTGTTCGACGGCGCAAAAAGAAACGGTTGGAGTATGACATATAAAAAACAACAAAAGCCATTAGGAATAAAGAAATTACGCTGCACATCGTTTCAACCCGCCCGTCACCAGATATCTTTTCAAGCATAACCGTATTCATTGAGAATGAAGTAAATGCAAAAAAAACAGTAATTACAAATGATACAGAAAGCAGGTAAAGGGCATAAAATGAAAAATTGTTTTTTAGATTTTTAAGTGCCATTGATAAATTATTCATGGATTTTACCCCCTTATCTTTCCGTATCCAATTTGGCTACTTGCCGTGCAATCGCTCCATAGAATGTTCGTCTGTCGGTATCCTGTTTAAGAAGTTCCTGTATAATTCTTCCGTCTTTGAAAATCAGAATACGGTTAGCAAAACTTGCTGCATATGCATCATGTGTGACCATCAGTATAGTGGTATGCAATTCTTCATTTGCTTCTTTCAAAGTTTTTAACAACTCGGTAGCAGAGCTTGAGTCCAATGCTCCTGTCGGCTCATCAGCAAATAAAATACTTGGCTGTTTTACAATGGCTCTTGCAGCCGATGCCCGTTGCCTCTGCCCACCGGACAGCTCGTTTGGATATTTGTCTAATTGAGATGCAATGCCAAATCGCTCTGCTAGACTCCGCACCATTTTTTCGATTGTTTTAGGAGGAAGTTTTTGCAAAGTGAGTGGGACAGAGATGTTTTCTCGAATGGTGAGGCTGTCAAGTAAAAAGTATTCTTGAAAAATAAATCCAAGATTATCCCTGCGGAAATCTGCTGCACCTGTGTCGCTCAGTTGTTTTAAATTAACACCATTGATTATAATGCTGCCACTTGTAGGGGTATCAATAGTGGAAAGAACATTAAGCAATGTAGTCTTACCAGAGCCAGAAGCACCCATAATAGCGATAAATTCGCTTTCTGCTACATTGAAGGATACTTTATTCAGGCTTGGATGCTGCCCTTTGGCATAAATTTTTGTTACCTCATTTACTTTTAATAATGCTGCCATATTTTAATCTCCTTTTCGTTTGATAGTTTCATTGTACTTTTTCTGGTCAAAAAGCGAATGAGTAAATCAGGCAATTTTTTTGCATGATTTACTCATTCAAAATTAAGGGCGTTGTGGTAAGGTAATAAATATAAAAAAATAATTTACTTTAACTCTTGCTAATAACGTATAGGTTGGAAAAAGAAAATGAGAAAAGCAAGCGTAAGTTACACTTTCCTGCTGTTTCCAAAAAAGGAGGCATTTATTTATGAAAGAACAGCAGAATTATACCGCAGGAATTTATTGCAGGCTGTTTTGCTTGTAGATACAATTGCGCTTATTGGCATATTGATCGCCGGAATCACGAAATCAATAAAGTCAGTTTGATTCCTGGCCCGGCATTCAAATAAAAAAGACTACTGGCATAAAAAAGCTGCGCCAAAACATTTTCTACAATCAATCTCCTTTATTTTATAGTTTTTTTGTTTGTTTTGTGCTAAAATGGAAAAAAGTTTTTGTATGAATCTACAAAAAGGAGGTTATTTATGAAACGAAATTTCAACAAGCTGCTGGCAGCTGTACTTACGGCTTCGCTGTGTATCCCCGCGTTTCCGGCAGAATATGTTCCGGCAGCTGTCACAGATGAAATTATCTGGTCAGACGAAGAAACGGTACTCGTCAACAACAACGATGTCGGCAGCACACGTTCTTCTAATTTCAACGAAGGCTGGAAATTCTATCTGGGCGACTCCGGTACTGCCCAGAATCCGGATTTTATTGACTCATCCTGGAAAGATGTCAATCTTCCGCATGATTTCAGTATATCCCAGAATTTCACTTCTTCCTATGAAGCAGAAAGCGGCTTTTTACCGGGAGGTACCGGATGGTACCGCAAAAAATTCACCCTCCCAGACACCCTGGAAGGAAAATCCATTGTTTTAAACTTTGACGGCGTCTACAGTGACGCTTACGTTTATATCAATGGAACGCCAATCGGAGAACATCACTACGGCTATACTCCTTTCGCATTTGACATCAGCGATCTCCTCCATTGTGATAATTCGACAGAAAACGTCATTGCAGTAAAAGCCGTTAATAATATTCCCACAAGCCGCTGGTATTCCGGAAGCGGTATTTACCGGGACGTTTCACTGATCGTTACCGATCCTGTCCATGTGGCGCAAAACGGTACTTTCGTTACCACGCCGAATTTAGAAAAGTCCAACGGAAGCGATGGAACCGTAAAAATTTCTGTCGATGTACAAAATGACGGTTCCGATCCTGCCAATGTAACCGTACGCAATACTGTCTTTGAAAAAAATGGAAAGACGGCTTTAGAATCTGCAGAAAAATCCGCTTTGGTGACAGCAGGCAGCATTACTTCTATTGAGACCTCCGCTGTTCTCTCCGCCCCCAAACTTTGGACTCCGGAAAGCCCCAGCCTTTACTGTGTAAAAACAGAAATTTTAAAAGGGGAGGAAGTTCTGGATACCTATGAAACGGAGTTTGGATTTAAATGGTATGAATTTACACAAAACAGCGGCTTTAAACTGAACGGAAAAAATGTAAAATTAAACGGCGTCTGCATGCACCACGATCAGGGCGCGCTTGGCTCCGCATCCTATTATGACGCCATTTACCGCCAGCTTATGATTATGAAAGATATGGGCGCAAATGCCATTCGTATTACACATAATCCCGGTGCAGAAATCTATGTCGATATCTGCAATGAAATCGGACTGCTGGTCATTGAAGAAGCATTTGACGGATGGGCATGGAAAAAAAATGGAAATTCCAATGACTTTTCCCGTTATTTTTCCGAAAATATTACAGCGGGCAACCAGCTGATCTATGGAAACAGCAGCATGACCTGGGCAGAATTTGCATTAAAATCCATGATACGGCGCGACAGAAACGATGCGTCCATTATCCTCTGGTCACTGGGAAATGAAATCCAGGAAGGAACTGCCGACAGTCAGAGCTGGGACTGGGGTTTGGTTGCCGACAACCTGATTACCTGGGCAAAACAGGTCGATGAAACGCATCCTCTGACCTCAGGTTCCAACCGGAGAAACCTGACAGATACTGTTGCTCCCGTGATGCAGAAAATCTGCGCAGCCGGAGGCGTTGCCGGTTATAATTATGCCAGCGCCAGTGAGCTTTCCTCACTGCACAACACCTACGGCTGTATCATTGCTTCCGAAACAGCGTCTGCCGTAAACAGCCGCGGCATGTATAAAACAAATATCGACGGGTATAAAAATGCGTCTACCTATGCCAGCCAGTACGGCTACCATCTGACCTCTTATGATACTTCAAAAGTAAGCTGGGGAAAAACAGCGCAAGAATCTCTCTGGGATACACTGCCGGATTTTGTGGCAGGTCAGTTTGTCTGGACCGGGTTTGACTATATTGGAGAACCGACACCATGGAATGGAACCGATCCGGGAGACGGCGGACGCGGCGCAATCCCCAACAGCAGTTATTTCGGCATCGTTGAGACCACCGGGTTTCCAAAAGACAGCTACTATCTGTACCGCAGCCAATGGAACCAGACCGATACAACGCTCCATCTGGTTACGGCATGGGATTCGGATAACATGATGGATGCTTCCGGTACGCCTGTGATCGTTTACAGCAATGCGCCCAAAGTTGAGTTATACCGGACCGTAGGCAATACGACGACAAAAATCGGCACTGCTACCCGGACGGCGCATACCTCGGACGCAGGACATACCTATTATACATACGCCACGCAGAGCAACAACTCTGTCTGTACAACCAAAAGCGGTACAAACGCTTCCAGTTTATACGCCTCCTTCAACGTTGCTTTTACAAGCGGCACGATCTCCGCGAAAGCTTTTGATGAAAACAATCAGGAAATCACGCAAAACGCCGTGGGTACAAAATCTGTCTCCACGCCTGGTGCCGTCAGCAAATTATCCGCCTCTTCCAATCGAAAGACCATGGACGCAGACGGATACAGCCTTGCCTATATTACCGTGGATGTTACAGATGCCGCCGGAAACCTGAAAACAACTGCTGAAAATACGATTCAGTTCAGCATAGACGGCAACGGTGAAATCGCGGGCGTAGACAACGGAAATCAGGCAACAAAAGAAAAGTATCAGCAATCGTCTGTAATACAGGGGCCAAAATCTGCCAGCATAAAAGCTTATGCCGGAAAAGCCCTTGTTATTGTACGCTCTACCAAAGAGAGCGGAAACTTCACCGTCACTGCTTCATCCGGCAGCCTTACGTCCTCTTCCGTTACGATCACAACCGAAGAAACCGGTACGGCAACAGAAGGTTCCATACAAAGCTATACGTTAAAGAAACATTGTTATGCTCCGCTCGGTACAAAAAGCGTTACGGATTCCCTGCCGAAAAACATAACCGCTTCCTATGCAGACGGTTCTACAAAAACGCTTCCTATTGTCTGGGAGTCTTACGACGCAGATAAATTGAATAAAAAAGGCTCTTTCCTGATTAACGGTTCTTCAACAGACGGCAGCGAAACCATTCCTCTGTTTGTCACCGTACATGTGTACCAGAACATTGCCGGCGTACAGTGCTTTTCTCTCTGCACGGCGCCCAAAACTGTCCCGGGCCTTGCAACTGTCGCTATGGCTTATGACACAGACGGAAGTGAATTTATGGAATTTCCTGTCGTCTGGGATACTGCAGATATTACCGCCGATTCTTTTCAGGAAATCGACTCCATCGTCACGATTACGGGAAGTGTGTCCATATTCGGAACCGAATACCCGACAAAAACAACGGTACGCATCGGAGATCCGGAAGTTACCTATGCCAATGTTGCCCGAAGCCGCGCCCGTTTGACCGACAATGGCCTGACCAACGGCTCGAAAGGAAGCGGTGCAAACAGATCTTATGATGATACTCTGACAGCCATTACCGACGGAAATCGTCTGGACGACGGAACCTCTGATTCCCGCTGGTCGGACTGGAGCAACAAAAACAAAACGACCGATCCGGGCGATATCCAGATTGCCATGAACTGGGATACCGTCACTACAACAGACCGGATTGATATTTATTACTTTATCTCGGACAATGACAACGATAAAGCTGCTTCTGTATTTCCGGATGATGTAATCATTCAATTTGCCGGTGGCAGCCAATACAACAGTGCAACGGGAATGATCGAGGCAGACAAATGGGAAGATGTGTCCTATGCCAAACCAACGGATATTGAGATTACCGATTCCAAAAATACCGTGACATTCGGAAAAAGCTATCAGTTAGACCGACTGATCAACCCACAGGCAATCCGCTTTACCTTTCACCATGCGGCAGGCAAATTCATCGGCATAAACGAAGTAGAAGTCATGAATCCAACCTACACATATACGTTAAACCGTTCCGCTGATTTGACAGGCGTCGTAATCGGAGAAGAAACCATTACATTTGATGCACAAACTACCGATTACCATGTAAGCGCTTCTTCTATCCAACCGGATAAAATCACATTCATCAATCCGGAAAACGCTGCCGTTACGCTGATTCCGCAAAGTGAAACCTCCGTAAAGATCCTTACGGTTTCCGAAGACGGAACGTCCACAAAAACATACACCTTATCCGTCAATCCGAAGCTGGCGCTGACAGATAAGTTAGAAGTATATGAAAAAGAAATCAACAGCAGCGAATTTCAGAATGATTTTAAAGATCTTGAGAATTATGACAAATTACAGACCGTCATTGCAGAAATCAACGGCATTTTAGAAAAAAATCCGGACAATACGGTAATCCAAGACAGTCTGAATAATCTGGAAACTGCTTACAAAAACCTATACCAGGAAGCCCTGGATACAAAACTGACAGAATACAGCGCTCTGGATGCATCCAAATATACAGCAGACAGCTATGCCAAACTTCAGCATCAAATACAGCAAATCGAGGCAATGAACACGGCAGCTATGAGCGGATTAGAATTAAAAGCACAATTACACACATTAACGAGCGCATTCAAATCCTTAGTAAACGCGTCCAAACCTCCAGTTGACCCCGATCCCCCGGTTGATCCGAATCCTCCGGTTATTACACCCCCGGCACCGCCGGTTACACCGGTAACCCCGAATCCAAAGCCGGATCCAAAGCCAGATCCAAAACCGCCGGTTACGATAACAAAAACGACCAAAAATAATGTCGAATATCAGATATTGGACACATCGAAAAAGACTGCTGCGGCGATCCGGCTGACAAATCCGAAAGCAGCAAAAATCACCATTGCCGATACGGTAAAGATTCAAAATGTATCCTATCGGGTAACGGCAGTCAACGCAAAGGCATTTCAGGGAGCAAAAAAACTTAAAAACCTCACCGTCGGAAAACATGTCGCTGTGATCGGGAAATATGCGTTTAAAAATTGCAAAGTCCTGAAAAAAGTAACCTTTAAAGGAACTTCTGTAAATTCGTTTGGCAAAGGAGCATTTCAGAAAATAAAATCCAAGCCCATGGTCAAAGTTCCGAAACAACTGAAAAAGGGCAAAAAACGAACAAACTTTTTAAAGAAACTCAAAAAAGCCGGTATGAAACATCCTGTATTGAAGTAAGACGTTCCCTATAAAAGCATACGATGTTCAAACAGAAGTTCAAATACAGAACGATTATGTAAACAAATACCCCCTCTGTGATTACAGAATAAATCTGATCACAGCGGGGGTATTCGTCTCCTATGGATGACGGCTTCTTCTTTATTATCGTTCCTCCTCCGATAAAATCCGATCCAAAATATCAGTCATCTCGTCCACATGCTCCTTCTCAATGATCAGCGGCGGCAGAAAACGAAGTACATTACAACCCGCCGTAATCAAAATCAATCCGTGCGCCAGCGCCTTTTTAGAAACCTCGCCTGCCGGCTGCCCGTCAAGCTGCAGCCCCTGCATCAGTCCCATACCACGATGCGCTGCAACGCAGGCATGACGTTCTTTCAATTCTTCTAAACGCTCCCAAAGATATTTTGACACTTCCCTCACATGTTCGGTCATCCGATCCCGTTTCATCAGTTCCAGCGTCTTGGCAACGGCAGCACCTGCAAACGGATTTCCTCCGTACGTCGTTCCGTGGTCCCCCGGCGCCAAAGACTTCTCTGCCACGCGTTCTGTCATAAGAAACGCTCCTACCGGTACGCCGCATCCAAGCGCCTTTGCCGTTGTCATAATATCCGGTTTGACATCATAATTCTGCCACGCGAACATCTCGCCGCTTCTTCCCATACCGCATTGGATCTCGTCTAAAATCAAAAGAATATCTTTTTCCCTGCAAAGCCGGGCAATGCCTTCGATAAATTCTTTCTCCGCCGGATAGATGCCGCCCTCTCCCTGTATCGTTTCCATTATAATCGCACAGGTATGCTCCGTGATCTGCTCTTTCACGCTTTCCAGTCTGTTAAATTCTGCAAAACGAACCCCGGGAAGAAGCGGGCCGAACGGCTTTTGATATCCTTCGTTTCCCGTTACGGAAAGCGCGCCAAGCGTTCTTCCATGAAAAGAACCATGCATGGCGATCACCTCATGTCCTGCATGTTGGTCTCTGGTATATGCATATTTCTTTGCTGCTTTGATCGCACCTTCGACCGCTTCCGCCCCGCTGTTGGTAAAAAATACACGGTCCATACCGCTTGCCTGCTTTACCAGTTCTGCCGCTCGAATCGCAGGAACATTATAATAGAGATTTGAAGTATGTAATAATTTGTCTACCTGCTCTTTTAACGCGTCATTATATTCCTCATTTCCATAACCTAATGCGCACACCCCGATACCGGCTGCAAAATCCAGGTACTTTTTCCCTTCGGTATCAAACAGATACACGCCTTTTCCGTATTCTAAAAGAATGCCGTACCGATTGTAGGTATGAAGCAGATTTTTTTCCGCTTCTTCTATATAACATGTACTATTCATGGTAATACTTCCTCTCTTTTTCTCCCAAAATCGCCGTGCCGATTCCTTTATTTGTAAAGATTTCAAGCAACAGACAGTGCGCAATACGTCCGTCCAAAATATGTACTCTTGAAACGCCGTTTTCGATTGCATCGATGCAATTGTTGAGTTTCGGCAGCATTCCGCCCCCGATATTCCCCTCCGAAATCAATTCTCTTGCCTCTGTGATCGGAAGCTCAGAAATCAAAGTCGACGCATCGGCAGGATCTTTGTATACGCCTTCTATATCCGTTAAAAATGCCAGTTTCTCTGCCTGCATCGCTCTTGCGATCGCACAAGCGGCGTCATCCGCGTTGATATTATACGTCTGGTAAGAATCATCCATTCCGATCGGGCAGACGATCGGCAGGAAATCTTTCTCTAAAAGATCATAGAGTATCTTCGGATTCACCTTTTTGATCTCTCCGACAAAACCGATATCTTTCCCGTTAGCATACTTCTTATCTACCCGGAGTAGTCCGCCGTCTTTTCCGCTGATGCCGACGGCAAGCACACCAAGCTCTTCCACCAGCTGAACCAGCGATTTATTGACGCGTCCCAGCACCATTTCGGCAATCTCCATTGTCGCCTCGTCTGTCTTACGCAGACCGCCGACAAATTCCGGCTCCATGCCGGCTTTTTCCACCCATTTGCTGATCTCTTTGCCTCCGCCGTGTACGATAATCGGCTTAAATCCGACCAGTTTCAGCAGCGTCACATCCTGAATCACCTGTCGCTTTAACTCTTCGTCTACCATTGCGCTGCCGCCGTATTTGACGACAATAATCTTCCGGTTGAACCGCTGGATATACGGCAGGGCTTCGATCAAAACCTCCGCTTTCCCCATCACTTCTTTCATTCCTGTTTCTTCCATATTTATTCACTCCTCTTTTCTTTTCTATCAATGAATGTGCCATCGAATCCACCCCGTCTGACGTTCCCCGGCTGAAATACAGCGTTTTGAAACACACAGACTACGAACGATAATCTGCATTGATTTTCACATAATCATACGTCAAATCACAGCCCCATGCAGTAGCTTCAAAATCCCCGGACTTTATATCGATCTCGGCTCTCACATATGGCTCCGATAAAATTTTTGTCGCCTCCTCTTCACTGTAAGGAAGCGCCGTGCCGTCTCTCATAATCTGTATACGCCCCGCCGCACTTTCAAAACACAGGTCCACACGATCCGGATCAAACGATACGCCGGAGTATCCGATTGCACACAAGATCCTTCCCCAGTTCGCATCATGCCCATAAATCGCCGCTTTTGTCAGATTGGAAGTAATCACTGCCTTACTTAATGTTCTGGCATCCTCTTTGCAGGCGGCTCCTGTTACGCTCACTTCAAACAGCGCCGTCGCGCCCTCTCCGTCCCCAGCCATCTGCTTTGCCAACGTCGTATTGACATAGCGCAGCGCTTCCACAAACGCCCGATAATCTTCATTTTTTTCTGTAATCACAGGATTTCCTGCCAAACCGTTCGCAAGAAGCAGCACCGTATCATTCGTCGACGTATCTCCGTCGACGGAAACCATATTGTATGTATCCATAATATCTTCCCGAAGCGCTTCCTGCAAAAGCTCCTTTGAAATCGCAAGATCCGTTGTAAGAAAACTCAGCATTGTACACATATTCGGATGAATCATGCCCGATCCCTTACACATCCCTCCAATCGTCACGGTACGACCGCCTGCCGTAAAAACTGCCGCCGCTTCTTTTTCATGTGTATCTGTCGTCATAATCGCACGCGCCGCCGCATTTCCCGCTTCTTTCGTATCCGAAAGCCCTTCTGCCAAAACCTCCACGCCGCTGCAGATCTTCTCAATCGGAAGCTGCATGCCGATAACTCCCGTAGACGCCACCAAAACGGCATCCTCCGGAATCTTTAAAACCTCCGCCGTCTTTTTTGCCGTCCGGCTGCAATACGCATCCCCTTCTTCTCCCGTACATGCGTTTGCAATCCCGGAATTGACAACGACCGCCTGTGCAAATTCACTGTTTGATACCATTTTTTTATCCCATTTGACAGGAGCCGCCTGTACAACATTTGTCGTAAACGTCCCTGCCGCCACACACGGAACGGTACTGTAAATCATCGCCATATCCGTCCGGTCCGTATATTTAATGCCCGCAGCAGCTGCTGCTGCCATAAATCCTTTTGCCGCGGTAACCCCGCCCATAACCTGTTCCATATCCGTCATTCCTTTCCTTATTATTGTCCGTTTTTTCAGGACATAAAGGGATACCCGCAGGGTGTTTCCTTATTTTTGTCCGTTTTTTACAAGACATTACTTACAGACATTGAAGCGTGTAATATTTTCTTCATTTAATGTAAAATCGTAATAATTCAAATCCCTGCGGAACGTCCATCCCACGCTCTTCCAGAACTGGTTTCCCACCGTATTATCCGCAAACGCGATCAGACAGACCTTATTGATCTTTTCTGCCTGCAGCGCTTTCATCGCAGCGACTGCCATTTCCTTGCCGATTCCATGTTTCCGAAATCCTTCCTTCACGCAAACATGGTAAAAACAGCCTCTTCTCCCGTCATGTCCGCATAAAATCGTACCGACGACCTGTCCGTCCGCTTCCGCAACAATACTCATATCCGGATTTCTCTTCAAAAAACGCTCCACGCCTTCTCTGGAATCATCCAGGCTGCGGATCCCGAAACCGGAAATTCCCATCCACAATCGATACACCTTCGGATAATCTTCTATTCTCATTGTACGGATCGTAACATTCATCTTCTCGTTCATAACACCTCTATGGAAACAATGGCACAAACGTAAGTCCCTCCGACTCACATTCTCCAAACAGCAGATTCATATTCTGAACCGCCTGTCCTGCCGCTCCCTTTACCAGATTATCCAAAGCGCCCATTAAAACAATGCGGCCCGTTCTCTCATCGATTTTAAAATTAATATCCGTAAAATTACTGCCTTCTACCCATTTGGTTTCCGGACATACCTCCCGGTCCAGCAGACGGATAAACTGCTCTTTGGCATAATATTTATCATAAACCGCCCTTACCTGTTCATAAGAAGGATATGCATAACTTCCGTCACTTTGCGCCATTTTCTTAAGTACGGCATATTCCGTCACTAAAATTCCACGGTTCATCGGAACAAGATGCGGCGTAAAGCTAACCCGGATTTCTTTTCCTGCCGCATATCCCAGCTGTTCTTCTATTTCCGGCGTATGCCTGTGGGACGCCACGCCGTACGCCTTTATATTTTCATTCACCTCACAGAAGAGATTCGGAACCTTCGCTCCTCTTCCCGCTCCTGAAGTTCCTGACTTTGCATCGATAATCAAAGAATCCGCATCGATCAGCCCCTCCTTTACCAAAGGATATGCCGTCAAAATTGAACATGTCGTATAACAGCCCGGATTTGCAACCAGCCTTGCAGATTTCACCTGGTCCCTGTTGATCTCACAGAGCCCATATACTGCTTCTTGAATAAACTGCGGCGACCGGTGGCTGATCTGATACCATTCTTCGTAAACAGAAACATCCTTGATCCTGTAATCCGCACTCAAATCCACAACCTTGACCCGGCTTAAAATTTCCTCCGTCAGCACAGAAGCAAGATATCCCTGCGGCGTTGCCGTAAAAATAACATCGACCTGCCTGGACAGCTCTGCAATATTATCATCCAGACACGCATCCTCCACTAACTGAAACATATTCCGGTACACATCTGCATATTTTTTGTCAATATAGCTTTTCGACCCATACCACCGAATCTCTACATTCTTGTGCCCAAGAAGAATCCTGACCAGCTCTCCTCCCGCATATCCGGTTGCGCCGATAATCCCTGCTTTAATCATCCTTATCACTCCGCTTTCTTCTATGTATGATATCCGTATGATATCGTTGTATTGTATCATTCTGATATACTGTTTTCTGCAGATAACTGCCGTATAAAAACAGACTGCAGCATATTCTATATTAGTACAAATCCCCATGTTCGTAAAGAGGAAAGTAAAGTTTGGGGCAATTACCATGCGGCAGAATGTCATCGCATCCTTTTCAGCAGCGTACATCTAAGCAGAACAAATATCCCTCACAGATCCCGTTCTGATGTATGATCCGTGCATTTCTGCAGATCGTTTTGCATAATTATACATTTTTAAGAATAATTATGCAATAGCCTTTCTTTTATTTTTATTATTTTAGCTAAAATAACGTACATGAGAGTGAAATATTTATGCATATTTTTTCACTTGCGTTTTGAGGAAACTTGTTGTATATTATCTTTAGCATTAACAGAAGAAAGGATGAAATTTTATTATGAAAGAAAAGGTTGTTTTGGCTTACTCCGGCGGTTTGGATACGACTGCTATTATCCCTTGGCTGAAGGAAAATTACGATTACGAAGTGATCTGCTGCTGCATTGACTGCGGACAGGAGGAAGAACTGGACGGTCTTGAGGAACGTGCAAAATTATCCGGCGCGACCAAGCTATACATCGAAAATATTGTAGATGAATTTTGTGAAGATTACATCATTCCCTGCGTACAGGCAGGAGCCGTTTATGAGAATAAATACCTGCTGGGCACTTCTATGGCGCGTCCGGGTATCGCAAAGCGCCTCGTGGAAATCGCGCGCAAGGAAGGCGCTACGGCAATCTGCCACGGCGCTACCGGAAAAGGAAACGACCAAATTCGTTTTGAACTTGGCATAAAAGCGCTGGCTCCCGACCTGAAAATTATCGCCGCATGGCGCGATGACAAATGGAATATGGATTCCAGGGAATCTGAGATTGCATACTGTAAGGCACACGGCATCGACCTTCCGTTTTCTGCTGACAGCAGTTACAGCAGAGACCGCAATCTCTGGCATATCAGCCATGAAGGACTGGAACTGGAAGACCCGGCAAGTGAGCCCAATTTCGCGCACCTGCTTGTGCTTAGCACCACGCCCGAAAAAGCGCCCGAAGAAGGCGAATATGTGACTCTGACTTTCGAAAAAGGGATTCCCACTTCCGTAAACGGAAAAGAGATGAAAGTTTCCGATATCATCCGCGAACTGAATAAGTTAGGCGGAAAGCACGGCATCGGCATTGTGGATATCGTGGAAAACCGCGTGGTCGGTATGAAATCCAGAGGCGTATACGAGACCCCCGGCGGAACCATTCTCTACGAAGCGCACCAGCAGCTTGAAGAACTGATTCTCGACCGCGACACCTACGCCCTCAAAATGGACATGGGCAACAAGATGGCTCAGATTGTATATGAGGGAAAATGGTTTTCACCCTTACGCGAAGCGGTTCAGGCGTTTGTTGAATCCACCCAGCGCTATGTGACCGGTGAAGTGAAGTTCAAACTTTACAAAGGAAACATTATCAAGGCCGGAACCACCTCTCCCTATTCCCTTTATAATGAAAGCATTGCTTCCTTTACCACAGGCGGTTTATACGACCATCACGACGCAGAAGGCTTCATCAATCTGTTCGGTCTTTCCACCAAGGTCCGCGCCATGAAAATGCAGGAGACAGAAGCTGCCAAATAACAGACTGCGAGCATACTTACATATATGACCGCCCGCAGGTGTTTTTCCAGGAAAGGCAAGTACGCATTATGGACGTAATCACACTTTTAACCGCTTATTTTGCGTCAATCAATTTCATAGGCTTTGCTCTGATGGGCATTGATAAATACAAAGCAAAAAAAAGGGCCTTCCGGATTCCGGAAGCAACCCTTTTTATCATTGCAACAATTGGAGGGAGCGTTGGCTCCCTCATTGGCATGTATACCTTTCGCCACAAGACACGGCATCGCAAATTCGTCATCGGGATGCCGCTTATTTTAATTTTGCAGATAGCCCTTGCGCTTTCTATACTGAATGCGCCTGTGGAGATTAAAATTCTGTAGTCAAAGCGTCACAATAACCCCGCCGTCGTTGGCGTACATGCTGCTGACTCCTTTGGTGTCCATAATCAGGACGTCTTTCACCTTTATTTTTTCCAGTATCATTTCCCTGACCTTTTCCGCCCTTTCAAGGCAGTTGCAGTGGGTAATCATCAGCATTTTTTCTTCCGGCCTCTGGGCCTGGCCCGCAACGGATTCCGCCATTTTCGCAAGGGCTTTTTTAATCCCGATAGCCTGGCCGATTTGAATAATCACGCCCTTGGTTGCGCTCATAACCGGCTTAATGCTCAAGGTGGAGGCTACGATTGCTTTAATTCCTGTCAGCCGTCCGTTCTTTCTTAAGGTTTCCAGATTATCCAGTACAAAATATGTTTTCATATTGTCCCTGTAACTTTGGAGCCGGCTGCATATTTCCTCAAAAGGAAGCCCCTCCTCCGACCACTGGGCCGCTTTAAACGCAAGCTGTGTCTCCCCGCAGCTTGCCGATTCCGAATCGCAGATAAAAATATTTTTATCCCCGTACTTTTCGTGATAAAGCTTCTTTCCCAGCTCCGCGCTGTTATAGCTTCCACTCAGATGGGAGGAAAGGGTAAAGACAAATACGTTTTCCGCCTCCGTCCGGTAGGACTCCCGGAACGCTTCAGGGGAAGGACAGGAAGATTTGGGACATTCCGCGGATTTCGCCACGCTCTCAAGAAACTTCGCCTGGTCAAAGGTTTCATCGTCTATAAATACTTCATTGTCCACTTCCAACCGCAATGCAACTCTCTCATATCTGGAATCTTTTTCATATCCTTCCGGAAATTCACAACAACTGTCTGCCACTATTTTATAACTCATGCTAACCTCCAGGACTATTTTATTCTTTATGTGTAACCACTCTATATGGTTTTTAATACTACTTATAATAGCATATCATTCCCCACATGTAAAGAGTTATTCACAAGTAAAGAATGCAAAGAACAGAAGAAACCCGCGGGCCGTCACCAGCTCGCGGGTCGGTTATTCTGTATTTTGCAGCGCACGGGCCAGTCGGAAAAGACTTCCTTTTCTCAGCGCGCAGGCCTGACGCTTATTTCTTCTTCATCCACGCACTGGGCATCCAGGGACATTTTTCCTCCACTGCGCCGGTATAATCCTCCAGCTTTCTCATCTGCTCCACCACATGGGGCATATTCATCCGTTCCACCAAATCCTCAATCAGCTTCTGTCCCTCTTCCGCCAGAGCCGCTCTCGCCTCCTCGTCAGGAATCTGCGGCGTGCTCATGTGGTCCCTGGGACTTGCAAAGCAGTATCCGGCAGAGCCGGACTGATAAGCCAGTCCGAACAAATCGTTAAACGGCGCGCAGGTCTGTTGTTCCTGATGGAAAAACTCCGTGGTAAAGGGAACATCATTAAGACGCCCCATAATCTGATACGCGCCTACGGTAATAGAGTGAAAACTGTTCATGCTCTTGAACAAATCCCTTGCGTTGTGCATCATCTGCATGGTAAGGTCCATATACAAAATAGGCACCCCGGTTTCGTCAAAGAAATCCCGTACCATAGGGCTGCAGGTCATGTGCGCCGGGCCGTGGAAACTGATGTATATCTGCCGTTTGAATCCCTGACGCAGAAGACTGCGGGCTACGGCTCCCAGATAATCAATTCCCTGACGGATGCTGACCTGAACGGTTCCCCGTCCCGACGCCGTCGCTCCCGCGTAAAAATACGGAAGTCCCGTAAGCACAAGGCCGTCGCAGCTCTCGGCCATGCGGAGGGCGTAAGCCTCGCTGATAACCGTTTCACTGTCAAGCGGCAGCCCGCCGTGCATTTCCACCGTGCCCACCGGCACGATGATAATATCGTTATGCTCTAAGTAGCTTTCCACCTCGCTGTTAATCATTTTGGGAAGAATCCGCGTTCTTAATTCCATGAAAATCTCCTTTCTCTCTATGCAGACTGTCCGCCTTTGCTTTCAGCCATTTTTGCCCTGATTTCAGGCGTAATATTCCATACAAAAGTAAAAGCGAGCCAACTGCCGATGACAAAGATACCAGGCATCAATACGCACAATGCCTTAATTCCTGTAATGGCTGCCGCCGACTGTACCGCGGCGGCGGTATCATAACCCACCCAGCCCAGCATCAGTACTGCCAGTGAAGAACCGACGGTATTGCCAATACGGCGGGCAAGGTTAAAGGAACCGTAAATGGAGCCTTCCGTACGCTTTCCGGTGAGATATTCGTTATAGTCAATCGCTTCTCCCACCATGCCCCACTGCATCAGGACAGACAGACTTGCAAAACCGGAAGCCAGAGACGACCAGACAATGTGAACCCATATATTCACATTCATAACCATATGAAGCGCAAACAAAGCAACATACATAACACAGCTAAGCAGCAGGCCGTGGCGTATCATTTTCACAAGGCCAAGCTTTTTGGCTACCTTGGGCGCAATCGCAAGAAATACAATACTTAAAGGCATTGCAATGGTGGACGCCATACTCATCATGCCGATATTTCCCATAACGTCCTTATACATATAAGTGCCAAGACTGCTGGAAGCGTTCTGCATTACGCAAATACAGATTCCGTGAATGCACAGCGCAAGAAACGCGCGGTTCACCTTGACAACATTCAGAATGTCCGTAATCTTTACCTTTTCGGCATTGTCATCGCTCTTCGGAGCATCGGATATGTTCCGCTCTTCCGTCCAGTAATAATGCAGAAAACACATCACACCCCCGACAAGCGCGCAGACCGTTGCACCCAGACCGAAACCAGTTGCGCTGTCGCCGAACTGCGCCAGCAAAAGCGGGAACAAAACCATGGGAATCAGATTTCCCACAATAGAGCCGAATCCTCTGGCTGAAGATAATCCGGCGCGTTCCTCGTCGGTGTTGGCCATAGCCGAAAGCAGACTTCCCATAGGAATATTGAACATGGTATAGCAGCCCTCGTACAATATCTTACAGATAAACAGCGCGGCAATCATGGCAACGCCGCTGAAAAACGTAGGCACCGTCCAAAGCGCGATGGCCGTAACCGCCAGCATCGGAGTGGAACGAAGAAGCCAGGGCCGGAATTTTCCCTTTTTATTGTGGTTCTTCGCATAAACCTTGTCCATAAAAGCGCCCATCATAGGGTCATTGACAGCATCCCATACATTCCAGACAAACAAAAGTCCCGCAAGCACTCTGCTGTCCACCTGAAGCACATTCATACAGTACCGGGTAAACATTCCTGTCATCAGCGCAAACGTCATACATCCGCCGGCGTCACCCAGACCATATCCGACCTTATGCTTTATTGTCAGGCCGGAGGTTGTTTTCTTACTCATTGGTTTTCTCCTCTCGTGTTGCATAGGGCAAAGCCCCTCATTTGTTCTGATTGTATTATAAATTACAATCTACGCGGATAAAATTGCAATTATTGCATATTACATTGTAATTTCAGCATTTTCATGCTATGATTTTTATAAAAATATCGGGTTATACAGGAGGATTTTTGGTGAAATTAGATGAAGTGCATGAAGTGAAAAGACGGCCTGAGTTTCAGGGATTTTTACGGGAAGGGAGAAATATCAGACCCCAGGATTTTCAGTCCGCCCTGCTTGCCGCCGGTATCCCCAGCGTAAACCTCTATCAGGAACTGGAGATGAATTCCCGCTATGTGAACGCCCATTCCGACGTAAATTACAGCGGCGACATTATAAAGCTTCACAGCCACAGTTTTTATGAAATACTGTATACCCGAAGCGGAACGGTACAGTATCTTCTGGGAAACGAACGCTACAGCTTAAAGCAGGGGGATATCGTGTTCGTGCCGCCCGGCTTAAGCCACCGCCCGCTGATATCCGAGCCTGTGACCGAACCCTACTGCCGTTATGTTCTGTGGCTCAGCGCCGAATATATCGAACAGGTGCGCAGCATTTTGTCCGAACCAGATGCCGTCCGGACAGAAGGAAAAGTCCTCCGCACTTTCGGCACCTCCATGGGGGAAATACTGCACCAGCATTTTCGGGGCGCTGCCGAGGAAAGCAGCCGGAAAGCGCCGGGCTGGCAGGCCGCCCTTTACGCCGGCGCGATGCTTACCTTGGTGCAGCTTTACCGCGCTTTCCGCGATATCAGGGTCCACACGCCCAACACCGAAAAACAGGAGCTCCTTGACGACGTCCTTACCTATATAAAAAACAATCTCTCTGAAAAAATCACCCTGAAGGATACCGCCCGCAGGTTCCTGGTCAGCGAAAGCACTATCAGCCAACTGTTCAGAAAAAGACTGGGAGTCAGCTTTTACCACTGCGTAACCCAGCACCGGCTGATTGCGGCGAAAAACCTGATTATGGACGGAGAGCCGCCGGGCAGCATCTACGGTAATGTGGGATTTGCGGATTACTCCTCCTTTTACCGGGCTTTTAAGCAGGAGTATGGCATGTCGCCGAGGAAATATCTTGGGTGGATAAATGGGGATGGGGGCTCGTAAATCATTTGCCGAAAAGGTCGCTATGGGACCCTGACTGTTCATGGCCCCTGTTTTTCTCCGGCAACGTTTCTCCTTTCGCCAAAGCGCGAATAACATCATCCAACAGGTTAATGTCAAGTTTTCGTTTGACTGCCAGCTTATAATCTTTTTTGAACTTCGTGGTCCATACAATATCACGCTTCATCTTTTCAGTTCCCGAAGGGCTTCCTCTACGTCGGAATAACGTTTCACGTTCGAAGCATGCGCAATGCGTTCTGCTTCCAGCATGGCTGCTATGGTTTCTTTGTCAGACAGTCTTTTGATATCGCTATCCATACAGACGCTGAAATTTGTTGTAGATGCCATACTCCTAACTCCTTTCGCATTTCATTGCACTTATGTTATACGAAATTTGCAATGCAAAATCAATTCAACAGACGGAAACAGCTTTTTTATCTCTTTTTTATCAAAATCTGTGATATATGTCTCCACTTTACCAATGCCACCGTTAATGTTGCACCTACTCCGCATAAACTTGTTTGTACAAGTAATCTGATAATTAGAATATTCCATGAAATATCCTCTCCCATATTCCCACTTCTGCTAAAAACTGAAATATATATTCCAACAACAGCAATAATTATTAGATAATCAACCCAAAGAGTGTTTTTCTTCCCCATTACTTTGTTATAAGCAAGTCTCGCATTGCCCGGTACTAACATTGTAAATGTTGCAAAAACAGTTGCAAACAAAATACCCTCAATTCCCCAATATTGAACCAATATAATTGATAACACCAAATTCGCAATCCCCTCTGCAAGAGAGAACCATTTGCTTTCCCTGTAAAGTCCCGCTCCATCTCTAACTAAAAAAATATTATTAATTATCATTTTATGCATAAGATATAAAGACAGTAAAAACACACACCGGTTACTTAATATATATTCTTTTCCAATCCAGAGACCAATGAAATTATTAATATTCAAAATAAATATAGTTACTGTTGTAATAGCGACAGCCATATGAAACGCCATTATTATTTGAAAATAATCATACAAATCCGGGTCGCGATTTTTAATTTTCATCCCTATCTTCGTACGATAATTTTCATTGATTTTATTAATTGCTTGCGGAAAATAATTCATTGTTGAATAATAAGCATGATAAGGCGTAACCGACATAATATTGACAATCGACAAAATAATAGTGTCTATGTTGCTGTTAAATAAACCTGTGATATGATGCAGTAAAATATCCTTGGTCATCTCCTCTGGTCCAAAATCTGGAACAACCGTTTCTTTCTGTACAATACCACAAAACTTTTTTACCAAAACAGAATAAATAACACCTACAATAATGTTCCCAATGCATCCTATCACCAATACGATGTACACAGAACTGCGAAACCAAACAGCAATAAGGATTTCAACAACTGTTATCACAATATAACCTAAGCTATCTATATTGTCTACAATATACTTATAATCATAAACATTCAAAAGAGTCTTGGATGTAAGACTCACGAAATAAGGAATTACAAACCTCAGTCCCAATAGCAACAGCATCAGCCCTGCCTTTATAAAAGAAATTGTAATCCTGTCCATAATAACAGGATACAATATCGCCACTACAAGCAATGCTGCCATCATCTTAAAAGCAATTTTTTGCATTGACCTTTTTAATCCCATGAAAAGGCTGTAAACTTTTGCAACATCCCTTTCATTAACAGGTGCATACAGCTTAAACTGATATGCTGCACTTATTCCGCTTTCAAACAAAATCAAATAGGCAAAAATCTGATTTGATGTCTGGAAAACAGCATTTACTTCGCTGCCATAAGTATGAATCAATACTTTTGTGCGTATCGTAAGCAATAAAGCATATATAAAATACATCAGCAAACTACATGCAATGCCTATTTGACGTTTGGTTTCTTTTTTCATATCTTTGCTCGCTCTATTTTATATGACAACTCTTTATTATATCGCAATCTATCCCGCTCCCCATAGTTAATGATATTTCTCAAAATTAAACTCATTTCCTGCAAATCATTTTAAATACTTTTATATAGAAAAAAACATTTTATTCTTCCTTAAATAAAACAGGATGGTCAAGTTTATTTTTCTCGCCCATCATTTATAACTATACTGTTTATATTCTTTTAGCGAAAATTAATTGCAACTTAACAAAAACTATCTTTATTGCAATCTACACTCAGACATCTCCCTAAGTTTTAATGCCCTTTTATAAATATCATATATCTGTACTGCATTTTTTTTGGCCGTAAACTCCTGGTTTGCTCTTATATATCCATATTTCGCCATTTCAATCCTGTTTTGAGGATTATTTATACATTTTTTTATAGAATTTACCAGTGAACCCGTATTACCATATTGGTAAAGAATACCTGACTTTCCATCTTCTATCAGCTCGCTATTAGCTCCTGTATCAGATGCCACTACACAAAGTCCAGCCA